>Ga0196970_1000412_pt1 | contig 50998 bp, 48 predicted proteins | sample S1v_513CmetaG_FD_148672 | JGI IMG/M metagenome (GOLD analysis project Ga0196970, IMG submission 148672) | Soil microbial communities from Anza Borrego desert, Southern California, United States - S1+v_5-13C | ecosystem: Environmental > Terrestrial > Soil > Desert | place: USA: California... | reverse complement strand
GAGCCCTTTTTCAGTATGAAAACCGGCAATGGCGCGGAGGCCGGCTTCGGGCGCGGAGTATACCGATATTACACCCGAGTTACAAAGGTTACGCGCAGGCAGCCGTCCGGATTCCGAGCGCCATAGTAGGTATGGCCGATCCGATTTTTTTGCATGGCAACATAAAATGCCGAATAACCGCCCGGAGACCCGACTCCGGCCGGGGGCTTCCCGGCCGGCGAGTGGGCGGGGCAGGCTCAGCCCTGGCCCGGCTTCGGGCTGAAGAACTCCTCGTACTTGCCGGCCCGGCCCTTGAAGCTGTCGGCGTCGGCCGGCGCCGGCTTCTTGCGGGTGATGTTCGGCCACTGGGCGGCGAAGTCGCGGTTCAGCTCCATCCACTTCTCGGCCTGCCCGTCGGTATCGGGCACGATGGCCTCGGCCGGGCATTCCGGCTCGCACACGCCGCAGTCGATGCACTCGTCCGGGTGGATGACCAGCATGTTCTCGCCCTCGTAGAAGCAATCCACGGGGCAGACCTCGACGCAGTCGGTGTACTTGCACTTGATGCAGCCGTCGGTGACGACGTAGGGCATGGTTCGTTCTCCGCTGTTCTCCCGCGTTCCGGCCATGTTCGCTTCAGGAGGGCCCGAGTCGAACCCGCCCGAGTCGAACCCAGTGGACGGCGCATCGGACCTGTACATTCCGCAAACGCCGCGCGCACGCCGGAGCCGGAGGCGCTCCAATCGCGGCGCTTGCCTAACACGCCGCCTCCACACGCCGCAACCCCGTCGAAAATGTGGGCGGATCCGCCGCAGCCGACCTTTGCGCCGTCGTTGCCATCACGCGGACCGATAGGTGCCATCCGAAACTTTCGTTGGATCCGCCGGGGCGCGCCGGGCGATGTTTGATAACAACACAGAGGGAGGGGCGTATGGTTCGGGTTCTGGCGGGTGGCGTGCTGATGCTGGCGGTGGCGATGGGGGTGGGGCGCTTCGCCTACACGCCGATCCTGCCGGCCATGCAGGCCGCCACCGGGCTGGGCGGCGACGGCGCGGGCCTGCTCGCCTCGCTGAACTACCTCGGCTACCTCGCGGGGGCGCTGGGCGCCGGGCTGGTGCCGCATGGCGCGGTGCGCACCACGGTGTTCCGCGTGGCACTGGTCGCCAGCGTCGCCACGACGGCGGCGATGGGGCTGACCGCCGACTTCCTCCTGTGGTCCGTGCTGCGCTTCGCCTCCGGTGTGGCGAGCGCCGGCGTCTTCATCCTGGGCATCGCCATGGTGCTGGACGCGCTGTCGCGCGCCGGCCGCGACGCGCTGGCCGGCTGGCTGTACAGCGGCGTCGGCCTGGGCATCGCCGGGTCCGGCCTGTTCGTGGCGCTGTTCGGCGGCCGGCTCGGCTGGGACGGCGACTGGCTGGCGCTGGGGGCGCTGTGCGCGCTGCTGGCCGTGCCGGTGTGGTTGAGCGTGCGCGAGCCGGCCGGGGCGCACGCGCCCGCCGCCAAGGCGGGCGGGGGCGGACGGATGTCGGCACCGCTCGTGCTGCTCACCGTCGCCTATTTCCTGGAGGGCGGCGGCTACATCGTCACCGGCACCTTCCTGGTCGCCATGCTGAAGCAGATGCCCGACACCGCGGCGGTGGGCGAGGCGGCGTGGATGGTCGCCGGGCTGGCGGCCATGCCGGCCGGCCTGGCATGGGCGGCGGCCGGGCGGCGTCTCGGGCTGTGGCGCACGCTGATCCTGGCGCACCTGCTCCAGGCCGTCGGCATCCTGCTGCCGCTGGCGGGCGGGCCGATCCCGGCGCTGGTCTCCGCGGCGCTGTTCGGCGCCACCTTCCTGGGCATCGTGACGCTGACGCTCGGTCTCGGGCGGACGCTGTCGGCCGGCGGCTCGGCGCGGGTGATCGGCGCGCTCACCTCGGCCTACGGGCTGGGGCAGATCCTCGGGCCGCTGCCGGCGGGCATCGCCGTGGCGCGCACCGGCAGCTTCGACGCCGCGCTGTTCGGCGCCGCCGCCGCGGTGCTGCTGGGCACGCTGGTGCTGGCCGCCGGTGCCGTGCTGGCGCGGCGTGCGGAGGACGCGTTGCGCGACGGGGCGGCGGCGGATTAGGCTGGGCGCCATGTTCGATCCGCTCCACCCTGAGGCCGCCAAGCGCCACGCCCCCGCCACCGGGCGCAACCGCGCGGCCATCCTGGACGTGCTGCGCCGCGTCCTGCCGGCCGAAGGGCTGGTGCTGGAGGTGGCGAGCGGCACCGGCCAGCACGCCGCCTTCTTCGCCGCCGGGCTTCCCGGCGTGACGTGGCAGCCCAGCGACCCCGACCCGGACCTGCGCGCCTCCACCGCCGCCTGGGCGGCCGAGGCGGCGCTTCCCAACCTGCTTGCGGCCGTGCACCTGGACGCGACGGCGGAACATTGGCCGGTGGCGCGCGCCGACGCGGTGGTGTGCATCAACATGATCCACATCGCCCCGTGGGAGGCGGCGCTGGGCCTGTTCCGGGGGGCGGCGCGCCTGCTTCCCGCGGGCGGGCCGCTGACGCTCTACGGTCCCTTCCTGCGCGACGGCCGGCACACCGCCCCCAGCAACGCCGCCTTCGACGCCGACCTGCGCGCGCGCAACCCGGCCTGGGGCGTGCGCGACCTTTCCGTGGTCGAAACGACCGCCGCCGGTTACGGCCTGCGGCTGGTCGAGGTGGTGGAGATGCCGGCCAACAACCTGAGCGTGGTTCTGCGGCGCGGCTGAAGAAAAGTCACCCGCCGCCGGGGAACCTTGGGCGCGCCGGTGTCACAAAGCCGGCGACGGTTTCAATTCGATGGGGAGCATCACCATGCGCAAGGCACTCGCCGCGGCCCCGCTGGCCCTTCTGACCCTCCTCGGCGCCCAGGTGGCGATGGCCCAGCGCGACCCGGATACCGGACGCAAGTTGCTCCGCAACGACACCTCGTTCGATCTCACCGTGGAGGTCGGCACCCGGGCGTCGACCGGCATCCCCTTCCTGACCACGGGCGGGCGGATGACCATCCAGCTGTTTCCCGGCCAAGCCCGGTGGTTCGACTACAAAGGCACTTACCTGGACTGGATGACGGTGAGCGGCGGGGCACAGTGCGAGGTCCGGGGCAAGCAGCCCGGCGACCCGGCCGACAGGCTGCTCAACACCAACTCCCACCTGACCATCGCGGCGCAGGGCAACATCTGCGTCGTCAGGGGAGCCAACCAATTCTGACGGGCGGAAAGGCCGGGCTTGTTGGGTTTTCGCCGCGCTCAACCCAACCTGCGGCGGAACCGCAGGTTGGGTTGAGGCCAAAGCCGAAAACCCAACGTCGTGGGCTTTGCGCTCAATCCGCCGCCTGTTCCGCCGCGCGCTTCTTCTTGCGGCGGCCGGCGGCCATCAGGTTCAGCGCCTCGACCAGGGCCGAGAAGGCGATGGCGAAGTACAGGTAGCCCTTGGGGATGTGGAAGCCCAGGCCGTCCGCCACCAGCGCCACGCCGACCAGCAGCAGGAACGACAGCGCCAGCATCTTCACCGTGGTGTGCCGGTTGACGAAGTCGCCCACCGGGCCGGAGGCGAACAGCATCACCGCCATGGCGATGACCACCGCGGCGACCATGATCTCCAGATGGTTGGACATGCCAACGGCGGTAATGACGCTGTCCAGCGAGAAGACGATGTCCAGCAGCATGATCTGCACGACAACGGCGCCGAAGGTGGCCACCGCCTTGGCCGGGCCGCCGTGCTCCTCCTCGCCCTCAACGGTGTTGTGGATCTCCATGGTACCCTTGGCCAGCAGGAACAGGCCGCCGCCGATCAGGATCAGGTCGCGCCCCGACACGTCCATGCCCAGCACGCTGAACAGCGGCTGCGTCAGGGTCGCCACCCAGGCGATGGAGGCCAGCAGCAGCAGCCGCGTGATCAGCGCCAGCGCCAGACCGACCTGCCGCGCCTTGTGCTGCTGGTGCGCCGGCAGCTTGGACGCCATGATCGAGATGAAGATGATGTTGTCGATGCCGAGGACGATCTCCAGGGCGGTCAAGGTCAGCAGGCTGGCCCAGGCGTTCGGATCGGCGAGAAGGTCGAGCATGGCGGGGCGCGGCGTCCGTGGTGGAATGGTGCGGTGCGGCGCAAGATGTGGTCGTCCGCCCGTTCGTGCAATGGCTTAGACAGCGCTTCGCCGCTGTTTTCAACACCAGGAGAACACCCGACACCCGCCGGCGGGTCCCTGACGCTGCCTCGGACAGGCGAAGTGTCCTCTATATTGACTTTAATCCTAAGGCTGGTGCATGATCAATCCGATCATGGGCACACGTGCGCCCGCACGCCGACAGGGATGGAACACTGGTGGTGCCGTGACGACCATGAGGCCGGTGTCCCGATGAGACACCTGCCGGAAAGCTGTATCATCCGGTAACATTGAGTAACATTCGCCCGGCGCCGCCGGTTCGCCGCACGCCGGTCCCGAATGCAACACACCGCCGAATCCGTTGCATGATGTTGCATCCGGTTGCATTGGCGCCGGCGCCGCCGGCCCGCTCACGCCCACCCGCTCACTCCTCGCCGTGCAGGCGCTCCACGGCGCGGCGCTCGCGCTTGGTCGGGCGGCCGGCGCCGGGCTCGCGCAGGGCGGCCGGGCGGACGGCGTGCTCCATGGCCGTCTCCGGCGCCGGCGGGGCGAGGTCCTCGTACAGGGTGCGCGCCTCCTCCGCCGGGCCGCGGCGGCTGCCCAGCGCGATCACCTTGACGACGCGGATGTGGCGGCCCTGCGGGAAGGTCAGCACGTCGCCCGGCTTCACCGCGAAGTGCGCCTTGCCCACCGCGTTGCCGGCACAGCGCACCGCCCCGCCGTTGACCAGCTTGGCGGCGAGGCTGCGCGTCTTGAAGAAGCGGGCGTACCACAGCCACTTGTCGATGCGCAGCCGGCCCGGTCCCGGGTCCGGCAAGCCGTCTTCGATCTCCACGTCATCGTCCAGATCGATCATCCCCTGGCACCCTGCAGTTGGCGAAGCTTGGCGAACGGGTGGTCGGCCGCGGGCGGCTTGTGCCGCCGGGGCCTGGGCTGCTGCGGGTCGCGGCCGCGCCGGCGCCGCCACGTCACCGCGCCGTCCTCGGCCACCGTGCGGGTGTAGCCCAGCCCGCCCAGCACGGCGGCGAGGTCGTCCGGGCCGACGCCGATGATCTGCGCCAGCGCCGGCTCGGGCGTCGTGGTGCCCTCCTTGGCCTGCTTCAGCATCTCGGTCTCCAGCCGGTCCAGCATGTCGACGCGCACGGCGCGCGGGCCGGCCAGCGGATAGCCGATGGCCTCCCAGAAGCCGGCCGGCACGCCCGGCTCGGCGGCCACCGACACGCGCCCGGCCGGCGGCGCCGGGGCCGGCAGCGCCAGCCCCTTGTGCACGGCCCACAGCAGGGCGCGCAGCTCCACCGCACCGGGCTTGGCGAGTGCGGGCAGGTACAGATGGGTGACGCCCAGCCGCACGCCGCGTTTGGCGACGTCGCGCCGGTCGGTCTTCTCCAGCCCCTCGATCAGCTTGGCGACCGGGGCGCGCGGCAGCACGCCCAGCCCCTCCACCAGCTGGAAGGCGAGGCCGCGCGCCGGGCCGCTCAGCTCCTCCGCGTCGCGGAGCGCCAGCAGCGGCTTCAGCCGCGCGGCGACGTGGGCGCGCAGCCAGCGCTCCAGCCGGGCGCGCACGCGGTCGCTCTGCCCCTGGTCCAGCAGCGCCTCCGGGTTGGGCAGCACCGCCGGGGCCAGCACCGACGGCCCGGCCCCCAGCCGCGCCACGGCCAGCCCGTTCCACGTCAGCTCGCCCGCGGGGGTGAGGGCGAAGGCCGCGTCCGGCTCCTGCTCCAGGGCGCGGACGCGCGCCGCGATCTCGTCGCGCAGCGCCCGCCGGGCGGCGGTCAGCAGCGCCCTGGCCTCCTCGGAGCGATCGGGCGCGTCGGGCACGAAGCGGAAGCCCTCCAGGTGGCCGACGGGGTGCCCCTCGACCACCACCTCGCCGTCGTCGCGCACGCCGGCCATCAGGTCGCGCCCGTCCTTCAGCGTGCGCACCAGCATGGCCGAGCGGCGGTCGATGAAGCGCTGGGTCAGCCGCTCGTGGAGCGCGTCCGACAGCTTGTCCTCGATGGCGCGGGTGCGCTCCTGCCAGTGGGTGGGGTCCTTCAACCACGCCGGGCGGTTGGAGATGTAGGTCCAGGTGCGGATGTGGGCGATGCGCGCCACCAGCGCGTCGATGTCGCCCTCCGTGCGGTCCAGGCGGGCCACCTGCTTGGCCACCCAGTCCTCGTCCAGCCGCCCGGCGGGGGCGCGCAGGTAGCGGAAGATCTGGCCCAGCAGGCGGGTGTGCGCGTCCGACAGCACCTTGCGGAAGTCGGGGATCTGGCAGACCTCCCACAACAGCTGCACCGCCGGCTTGCCCCTGGCGAGGTCCATGACCTCCGGGTCGCGGACCAGGGCCTGCAGCGCCAGATGGTCGTCGGCATCGCGGGCGCGGACCAGCTCGGGGATGGGCGGGCGCTCCTCCAGCGACTTCAGCAGGAAGCCCGGCGTCTCGAAGCGCAGCTTGGAATTGCGCCACATCAGCGCCTTCAGCGTGTCGAACGCGTGGTTCTCGACGCGGTCGATCAGCTCGGGCTCTAGCTCCCCCACCTCGTCGGTGGTGCCGAAGGTGCCGTCGCGCATGTGACGGCCGGCGCGGCCGGCGATCTGGCCGACCTCCGGGGCGCGCAGACGGCGCGGCGCGAAGCCGTCGAACTTCACGATGCGGGCGAAGGCCACATGGTCGACGTCCATGTTCAGGCCCATGCCGATGGCGTCGGTGGCGACCAGATAGTCGACCTCGCCGGCCTGGTAGAGCCCGACCTGGGCGTTGCGGGTGCGCGGGCTCAGCGCCCCCAGCACCACCGCCGTGCCGCCGCGCTGGCGGCGGATCAGCTCGGCCGTCGCGTAGACGTCGGTGGCGGAGAAGGCGACGACGGCGGAGCGGGGCGGAAGCCGCGTCAGCTTCTTGTAGCCGGCGTAGGTCAGCTGCGAGAAGCGCGGGCGGGTGACGAACTCGGCGCGCGGCACCAGCTTGCGGATCAGCGGCTGGATGGTCTCGGCGCCCAGGAACATGGTCTCCACGAGGCCGCGGGCGTTCAGCAGCCGGTCGGTGAAGATGTGCCCGCGCTCGGGATCGGCGCACAGCTGGATCTCGTCCACCGCCAGGAAGTCGACGGTGCGGTCCAGCGGCATCGACTCGACGGTGCAGACCCAGTAGCTGGGGTGGGGCGGCAGGATCTTCTCCTCGCCCGTCACCAGCGCCACGGCGTTCCGGCCCTTGGCCGCCACGATCCGGTCGTAGTTCTCGCGCGCCAGCAGGCGCAGCGGGAAGCCGATCATGCCGCTGCGGTGGCCGAGCATCCGCTCGATGGCGAGATGGGTCTTGCCGGTGTTGGTCGGCCCGAGAACGGCGACCACCCGCCCGCCGACGCCGGACGGCTCGTATAGCGCTCCTACCATGGTTCTAAGCATTGGGGCGAATGCCCCCCAATGCAAGCGTGAGGGCAGCCGCTGCGCCCACCCATTCATCCGGATGCCCCACCAGACCAATGGACCGCGCCGGATTGCGTGGCTATCGTGGGCGGACGCCCGATTCCAGCGGAGTGCCTCCGATGCCGCGTCCCACCTCCCGCACGCTCGCCGCCCTTCTCCTCGCCGCGGGCACCGCCGCGGCCATGCCGGTGCCGTCCCATGCCCAGGCGCCGGCCCCCGCGGTGGCCTCCACCGCCGTGACGGCCGAGGGTGCCCAGGCCATCGCCGCGGCGGTCGAGGCCGGCATCCGGAAGTGGTTCGCGGCCGACGTGACGGACGGCAGCGTGCTGTGGAAGGGCACGACGACGGCCACCGCGTCCGGCGACCATTACCAGGTGAGCCTGCCGTTCCTGTCGCTGGTCAACGACGACAAGTCGCGTCTCGATGTCGGCGTCATCCGGCTGGCGGTGAAGCCGCTGGCCGACGGCAACCATCAGGTGGGCATCGCGCTGCCGCCCAGCATGCCGCACTTCGATTCCAAGGGCGCGCCGGAAGGCGCGATGACCATCGGCCGCCAGCAGGTCTTCGGCGTCTGGGCGCCGCGCTTCCAGACCTTCCTGTCGCTCGACGCCGCCCTGGGCGCCATTGGCATCACCAACAACAAGGGGCAGGCGCGCCTCAACCTCGCCGACGTGGCGGGCAAGGTCGACCTCAAGGCCGACGGCGCCGGCCCCAACACCTACAGCGGCGCCAGCTCCTTCACGCTGGGCGGGCTGAAGGCGCACGACGAGAAGGGCGTGCCGGTCGGCAGCATCGGCACGCTGGCCATCGACGCCACCTACGGCCGCCTCGACCTGGAACGCCTCGCCAAGCTGACCGACTCGGTGCCGGCCGCGGCGCCCGCCGCGGCACCCACGCCGTCGCCCCAAGCGGCGCCGCAAGCCACGCCCTCGGCCAGCGGCGCGCCGGCCCCCGCTCCGCTGCCGCCGATGCCGGCGGTGCCCGACGTGCAGGGGCTGTTCGGCGGCGCCGGCTTCACCCTGCGCCTCGACGACATCGCCTTCACCGACACCGACGACGGCACGCGGTTCGGCTGGAAGCAGGCGCGCCTGCAGGGCGGCGTGGACGACCTGGACAAGCCCATGGCGCGGGCCACGCTCGGCTTCTCGCAGAACGGGCTGTCGTTCGAGCCGCTGCCGGGCCCGGGCGAGTTCCTGCCGCAGAGCATCGAGTTCGCCATGAGCATGGGCAAGGTGCCGACCGCCGCCCTGTCGCAGGCCTTCTCCGCCTCCTCGATGCCGGGGCTCGACATCGCCACGGCGGGGGCGGCGGCTGGCTTCCAGTTCCTCGGCGCGCTGGGGCAGGCGGGCAGCGAGATCAAGGTCGACCGCCTGTCGGTCGTCACCCCCGCCACCGCCGGCACGCTGAACGGGCAGGCGACCTTCACGCAGAGTGCGGCCTTCGGCGCGGTGGGCGCCTTCTCGCTGGTGATGCGCGGGCTCGACAGCGCGATCAAGGCGCTGAAGCCCAAGGGCGGCAAGCCCGACCCGGACACGCAGGGCATCATCCAGGGGCTGACCATGATCCAGGCGCTGGGCCAGCAGAGCAAGGACGAGCGCGGGCAGGAGTTGCGCACCTACCGCATCGATCTGACGCCGGAAGGCAAGGTGATGCTGAACGGCACCGACCTCGCCCCGCTGCTGGGCGGCGGCGAGGCCGCGCCGGAACCGGCTCCGGAACCGGCCCCGGCCAAGAAGGGCGCCAAGAAGACCTGATCCGCGCCCCGGCACGATCTTTACCGCGGCGATGCAAGCGGGCCTTGCACGGCAGGGCCCGCTTGCTCACATATGCGCCGGATTTACGCCAACCCGCATAACAACCAGGAATGATGGTGACACCCATGACCGAGGAACGGCTCAGTTTTCAAGCCGAGGTCAGCCGCCTGCTCGACATCGTCGCGCACTCGCTCTACAGCGAGAAGGAGGTCTTCCTGCGCGAACTCGTCTCCAACGCCTCCGACGCCTGCGACCGGCTGCGCTACGCGGCGTTGACGCAGCCGGAGCTGTCGGCCGACGACCCGAACCTGAAGGTCCGCCTGATCGCCGACAAGGACGCGCGCACGCTGACCGTCGCCGACAATGGCGTCGGCATGAACCGTGAGGACCTCGTCGAGAACCTGGGCACCATCGCGCGCTCCGGCACCGCCGCCTTCATGCGCCAGCTGACCGGCGACTCCAAGAAGGACGTCAGCCTGATCGGCCAGTTCGGCGTCGGCTTCTACTCCGCCTTCATGGTGGCCGAGCGCGTCGAGGTGCTGACCCGCAAGGCCGGCGAGGCGCAGGGCTGGCGCTGGGAGTCCGACGGCAAGGGCGAGTTCACCATCGCCGAGGCTGGCGACGTGGCGCGCGGCACCCGCGTGGTCCTGCACCTGCGCGAAGGCGACGACGAGTACCTGGAGGAGCACCGCCTGGGCGCCATCGTGCGCAAGTACTCCGACCACATCGCCATCCCCATCCTGTTCGGGCAGGGTGAGGAGGCCAAGGCGCTGAACAGCGCGTCGGCCCTGTGGATGCGCTCCAAGAACGAGATCACGCCGGAGCAGTACACGGAGTTCTACCATCACGTCGGCCACAGCTTCGACGACCCGTGGCTGACCCTGCACTGGCGCGCCGAAGGGGCGATCGAATACACGAACCTGCTGTTCGTGCCGACCTCCAAGCCCTTCGACCTGTTCGATCCCAAGCGCGCGCACCGCGTGAAGCTGTACGTCAAGCGCGTGTTCATCACCGAGGGCACGGAGGGGCTGGTCCCGCCCTATCTGCGCTTCCTCAAGGGCGTGGTGGACACCGAGGACCTGCCGCTCAACATCAGCCGCGAGATGCTCCAGCACAACCCGATGCTGGCGAAGATCCGCGCCGGCATCACCCGCCGCGTGCTCAGCGAGCTGAACAAGAAGGCGGCCGACACCGAGAATCCGGACGCCTACATCACCTTCTGGGAGAACTTCGGCGCCGTGCTGAAGGAAGGCCTGTACGAGGACTTCGAGCACCGCGACGAGTTGCTGAAGCTGCTGCGCTTCCGCACCACGGCGGGTGACGGCTGGGTCTCGCTGGAGGACTATGCCTCCCGCATGAAGGAGGGCCAGGAGGCCATCTTCACCATCGCCGGCGACGACGTGGACAGCCTGCTCAAGAGCCCGCAGCTGGAGGGCTTCCGCGCCAAGGGTGTCGAGGTGCTGCTGCTCACCGACCCGGTGGACGAGTTCTGGGTGCAGGCGGTCGGCCAGTACAAGGAGAAGCCCTTCAAGTCGGTCACCCGCGGTGGCGCCGACCTCGGCAAGATCCAGGGCGGCGAGGACAAGCCGGAGGCCGAGAAGGTGCCGGAAGGCGACCTCGCCAGCCTGATCGCGCTGTTCAAGCTGACGCTGGGCGACACGGTGAAGGACGTCCGCTCCTCCGAACGCCTGACCGACAGCCCGGTCTGCCTGGTGGCCGACGACAACGACATGGACATGCACCTGGAACGCCTGCTCAAGCAACACAAGCAGCTGGGCATGGGGCCGTCCAAGCGCATCCTGGAGCTGAACCCCGGCCACCCGCTGATCAAGCGCCTGACCGAGCGGGCCAAGGCCGCCGGCGCCAGCGGCGACCTGGACGAGATGGCATGGCTGCTGCTCGATCAGGCCCGCATCGTCGAGGGCGACCCGCTCCCCGACCCGGCCGCCTTCGCGCGGCGGCTGTCGTCCATGCTGGCCAAGGGACTGGCGGCGTGACGCCGTGAGTTGGAATGCGAGGGGCTCCGGCTCCTCGCGCTCCCCGGCCAGGGGCGGTGGCCCCTGGACCCTTTACCGTTTGGAGCGTTCGTGCTCCATGTAGGCGCGCAGCACGGCGTTGATCTTCGTTTGATAACGCCCGCCGTCGCAGCGTTCCCAGGATTCCCCAAGGAAAAAGACCCACTGCCACACTGTGGTTTGAGAATGGACGGTCGGCACATTATCTTCCTGGGCAAAGGGGAGGTGAGCATGCCGACGCGCATTGAAGACCTGTGCCACCAGAAGGGGCTGAAGATGACCGACCAGCGGCGGGTGATCTCCCGCGTGCTGTCGGAATCGACCGACCACCCCGACGTGGAGGAGGTGCACCGCCGCGCCACCGCCATCGACCCGCGCATCTCCATCGCCACCGTGTACCGCACCATGCGCCTGTTCGAAGAGGCGCAGGTGATCGAACGGCTGGACTTCGGCGACGGCCGCGCCCGCTATGAGGAGAAGCGGGACGAGCACCACGACCACCTGATCAACCTTCAGACGGGCGAGGTGCTGGAGTTCACCAACGAGGAACTGGAGCGCCTGAAGGAGATGATCGCGCGCGAGCTGGGCTATCGCCTGATCGGCCATCGGCTGGAGCTGTACGGCGTGCCGATCGGCCGGTCGGGGGCTGCCGAGCCGGGCTGACCCGGACGGGGTTCCCGGACGCGCCATTGGGCGGCGTTGCGGGACACCCGCGTCGCTTGCGGAGTGCAACCGCTGCAGGACTGGGCGTTGCGGCGGGCCAAGGCCAGTTTAGGTCGACATCAACAGCGATCGCGCCGGCCCAGCCCATGAGCAGACACGACGAAGCCCTCCTCGCCCGCCTGGACCGTCTGACCGAGATGCTGAACAAGCGGTTCGACGCCATCGACGCCCGCCTCGACGGAATGGAGCAGGAGACGGCGGAGATCCTCGGCTTCCTCATCGCCCTGAAGGCGAGCATCGAGGGCATGGCCGGCGACCTGGGCGATGGAGACCTGGGCGACGAGGACGATGCACTGTTCCCCGAACAGTCGCTGCACTGATCCCGCGAACGTTGTCACGTGGCGCGGGGCAGCGAATCTGCTACCCTCCGGGGCATGCAGACTCCCGGTGTGGCCTTTTTCGACTTCGACGGAACGCTCATTCACGGCGACAGCCTCCCGCTGTTCATCGCCGAGGTGATCGGGCGCCACCGCACGCGCCTTGCCTTCGCCGACGCCATCCGCTCCGCCGGCCACCGCCACGTGCGCGGGCGTGGCCCCGGCGCCGACTTCCGCGGCTCGGTCAAGTCGATCCTGCTGAAGCGCACGCTGAGCGGCCTGCCGCTGGCCGAGGCCGCCGTGGCGGCGGAGCGGCTGGCGCGCAAGCTGCGCTGGTACCAGCCCACGCTGGATGCGCTGCACGCCCATCGCGCCGCCGGGCGGCGGGTGGTGGTCGCCACCGGTGCACTGGACGTATACATGCCGGCGCTGCTGCACGGGCTGCCGGTGGACGACGTGCTGGCGACGGGCATGGAGGTGGTGGACGGCCGGCTCACCGGGCGGCTCGCCACCGGCAACTGCGTGCGCTTCGACAAAGCGGAGCGTGTCGGCGCCTGGCTGGCGCAGAACGGGCCGGTGGGCGAGACCTGGGGCTACGGCAACCGGCCCAGCGACCTGCCCATGCTGGCGCTGCTCAACCAGAAAATCGTCGTGCGGATCCCCTCACGCCTCCACCTCCACCGGCGTGCCGACCTCCAGACCCAGGTCGTCGTCGGCGCGGCCGCGGTTGACGGCGATTTCCGCTAAGCCGTTGGAGTTCTCGTACCACAGCGCCCCGCCCGGCGGCACGTCGGCGAAGGTGCGGCCGCGCGGCACCGCGACGTCGCCCACCACCAGCACCGCGTCCTCCGGCAGCGCCGCGGCGCGCAGGCCGGTCATGGCGTTGCCGTAGACGTCGATGTAGACGACGGCGGGCAGGTCGTCCGGCCAGTCGGGGCGGGCCACGTCCCGCGGGTCCAGCGGCGTGGCGTGCGGCTGCCGGTTCAGCGCCAGCCGGGCCGCCACCGGCGCGAACAGGTCGCGGCCATGGAAGGTGGCCGACAGCCGGGCGGGCCGCCAGTCGATGGCGGCGGCGCTGACGTCCACGGCGCGGCGGCGGACCAGTTCGAACAGGCCGTTGTCGGGGCCGACGAAGCGCCGCCCGTCGGCCTCCACCACCAGCGGCCGGCGCTCCGTGCCGACGCCGGGGTCGACGACGCACAGGAAGACGGTGCCGGCCGGGAACTCATGCGCGTAGGCCGCCAGCAGGTAGGCGGAAAGCTGCGGATCCCACACCGGCGCGTCGGCGAACAGGTCGATGACCGGCACGCCCGGCGCCTCGCGCGCCAGGACCGCCTTGACCTGCCCGGTGTACGGCCCATGCAGGCCGAAATCGGTGAACAGCACGATCATGCCGGCCAGTATAGCGCGGCGGCGGCGTTCCGGTAAGATCCGGCATCGGCCGGTGATCGCCTTGTCGGGGCCGGAGAGCGCTTCATATATTCTGTGGAACGCAAGACCATCCACGGCGGTTTATTTTCGACCGGATGGGATAGTCTGAAAGACCATGAATATGAATATGTGTTCAGCTTCCGCGCAGAATCGCGCGGATGGAACATTCTTTGGCGGTTGGCGCCGGCTGGCGCTGCTGATGCTGATCGTCGCACCCGTCCTGCTGACCGCCGGGCCGGCGGCGGCGAAGCGGCTGTCCGTCGTCGCCACCACCGGCATGGTCGCCGACCTCGCACGCGCCGTGGCCGGCGACCGGGCGGAGGTGGCGGCGCTGATGGGCGAGGGGGTGGACCCGCACCTCTACAAGCCGACGCGCTCCGACATGGCGCGCCTGCTGCGCGCCGACGTGGTGCTGATCAACGGGCTGCGCCTGGAAGGCAAGATGAGCGACGCCTTCGAGCGCCTGTCGGCCGCCGGCAAGCCGGTGATCGCCGTGGCCGAGGGGGTGGACGAGGCGCGCCTGATCGCCCCGCCCGAGTTCGCAGGGCACCACGACCCGCACGTGTGGATGGACGTGGCATTGTGGACGCAGGCGCTGGAATCGACGCGCAACGCCCTGTCCTCCGCCGACCCGGACGGCGCCGGCACGTACGCCCACAACGCCGACGCGTACGCCGCGCAACTGCGGGAACTGGACGCGTACGCCCGGCGCGTTCTGGGCTCGGTCCCGGCCAACGCGCGGGTGCTGATCACCGCGCACGACGCCTTCACCTACCTCGGCCGCGCCTACGGCATCGAGGTGCGCGGCATCCAGGGCATCAGCACGGAATCCGAAGCCGGCCTGAAGACCATCGAGGAGCTGGTGGCGCTGCTGGCGGAGCGAAAGGTCCCGGCCGTGTTCCCGGAAACCAGCGTGTCCGACCGCAACGTCCTGGCACTGGTCGAGGGAGCGGCGGCGCGCGGGCATACGGTGGTGCTGGGCGGTGCGCTGTTCTCCGACGCCATGGGCGCGCCGGGCACGTACGAGGGCACGTATGTCGGCATGATCGACCACAACGTGACGACGATCGCGCGGGCGCTGGGCGGCGACGCCCCGGCCGGCGGGTTCCAGGGAAAATTGCGCCTGGCATCACACTTTGGGGCGGCGCGTTGAGGGGGCGGCGATGCAGTACATGTGGCGCAAGCCGGGCACCGGCACCGACGCAGACGACCCGAACGAATCGTTGGTGGGGCCGGCGCCGCTGGCGATCCGCGGCCTGACCGTCGCCTACCACCGCAAGCCGGTGCTGTGGGACGTCAGCTACACGGCTCCGCCCCGCGGGCTGATCGCCGTGGTCGGGCCGAACGGGGCGGGCAAGTCGACGCTGATCAAGGCGGCACTGGGGCTGGTGCCCACCGTGTCCGGCCGGGTGGAGGTGTTCGGCGGGCCGCTGGCGAAGCAGCGCCGGCTGGTCGGCTATGTGCCGCAGCGGGAAAGCGTGGACTGGGACTTCCCCGTGTCGGCGCTCGACGTCGTGGCGATGGGGCGCTACGGCATGATCGGCTGGTTCCGCCGCGTCTCACGCGCCCACAGGGACGCCGCGATGGCGGCGCTGGAGCGCGTGGGCATGGCCGGCTTCGCCGACCGGCCGATCGGCCAGCTGTCCGGCGGGCAGCAGCAGCGCGTCTTCCTCGCCCGCGCGCTGGCGCAGGAGGCGCGGCTCTACCTGATGGACGAGCCGTTCGCCGGCGTGGACGCGGCCACGGAGCGCGCCGTGCTCGACGTGCTGCGCGACCTGGACGCCGCCGGGCGTACGGTGATCTGCGTGCACCACGACCTGCAGACGGTGGCCGACACCTTCGACCACGTGTTGCTGCTCAACACCCGCGTCGTCGCGGCCGGGCCGGTGGCGCAGGTGATGACCAAGGAGAACCTCGCCCGCACCTATGGCGCCCGGCGGCTGGTCGCCGACCCGGAGGTCCGGCGGTGATCGCGGAGGCGCTGCGCATCCTCACCCTCCAGGCCGGCTTCAACACCGCCGTGGTGGTGGCCGGGACGGCGGCGCTGGGGCTGGCGGCGGGGATGGTCGGCACCTTCCTGCTGCTGCGCCGCCGTGCGCTGATCAGCGACGCGCTCAGCCACGCCACGCTGCCGGGCATCGCCGCGGCGTTCCTGCTGGGCGTGGCGCTGGGGGTGCCGGGGCGCTCACTGCCGCTGCTGCTGGCTGGGGCGGTGGCCAGCGGCCTGATCGGCGTGCTGACGGTGCAGGCCATCGTGCGCTTCACCCGCCTGACCGAGGATGCGGCCATCGGCGTCGTGCTGTCGGTGTTCTTCGGGCTGGGCGTGGTGCTGCTCAGCCACATCCAGGCGCTGGAGGTGGGTGGGCAGGCGGGGCTGAAGGGCTTCATCCTCGGCCAGACGGCGGCCATGAGCCGCGGCGAGGCGATCGGCATGGGCCTGCTGGCGCTGGGGGCCGCGGCGGCGGTCGCCCTGCTGTTCAAGGAACTGCGCATGGTCGCCTTCGACGCCGGCTTTGCCGGCGGGCAGGGCTGGCCGGTGGCGCGGCTGGACATCGCGCTGATGGCGCTGGCGACGCTGGTCACGGTGATCGGGCTGCAGACGGTGGGGCTGGTTCTGGTGGTGGCGCTGCTGATCATCCCGCCGGCCGCTGCCCGCTTCTGGACCGAGCGGCTGGGCACCATGACGGTGGTTGCGGCGGTGATCGGCGCCTTGAGCGGCTGGCTGGGGGCGGCGCTGTCGGCGCTGTTCCCCAACCTTCCGGCCGGCGCCGTCATCGTGCTGGTGGCGGGGGCGCTGTTCCTGTTCAGCTTCCTGTTCGCCCCGGCGCGCGGCCTTCTGGCCACGGCGGCGCGTACCGTGCACCTGCGCCTCGTGGTTGCCGAGGGCAACGCGTTGCGCCGGCTGCTGCTGCCCGGCGTGGCGGAGGCGCCCTCGCCGGTGCTGGCCCTATGGCTTCGCGCGCGCGGGCTGCTGCGCGGCGATCGCCTGACGGAGCGCGGGCGCGTCGCGGCGCGCGCGGCGGAGCGGAACCTGCGGCTGTGGGAGCGGCTGCTGGCCGAGGCGCCGGCCCAGGTGCCGGCCGACGCCAACTGGGGCATCGACCCGATCGACGCCGTCCTCCCGCCCGACCTCGTCCGCATGCTGGAGGAGCGCGCGCCATGCCGCTGAACGTTCAGGACTTCCTGCAGCTCGACCTGCCGGCGCTGCTGGCGGCGGTGCTGGCGTGCGCGGCGTGCGCGCTGGTCGGCAACTTCCTGGTGCTGCGCCGGCAGGGGCTGATGGGCGACGCGGTCAGTCACGCGGTGCTGCCGGGCATCGTCGGCGGCTTCCTGCTGGCCGGCACGCGCGACACCTGGGCGATGATGGCCGGGGCGCTGGCCGCGGCGGCGCTGGCCGGCGTGCTGATCGAGGGGGTCCGCCGCTATGGCCGGCTGGAATCCGGGGCCGCTATGGGCGTGGTGTTCACCGTGTTCTTCGCGGCCGGCGTGGTGCTGATCGAGCAGGGGGCGGCGCGCGCCGTGGACCTGGACGCCGACTGCGTGCTGTACGGCCAGCTGGAGGACATCCTGTGGCTGGCGCCCACCGGCTGGTCCTCCCTTCTCGACCCCGCGGTGTGGGCCACGCTGCCGCGCGAGGTGGTGACGCTGGCCGCCGTGCTGGCGGTCTGCGCCGCGGCCGTGGCGCTGCTGTACAAGGAACTGACCATCGCCGCCTTCGATCCCGCGCTGGCCGGCACGCTGGGGCTGGCGCCGGGGCTGGTCAACACCGGCGTCGTGCTGCTGACCGCCGCCACCGCCATCGCCGCGTTCGAGGCGGTGGGCTCCATCCTCGTCGTCGCCATGCTGATCGCGCCTGCGGCGGCGGCGCGCATGCTGACCGACCGGCTGCCGGCGCAGCTGGGCCTGAGCGTGCTGTTCGGCGTGGCGGCGGCGGTGGGCGGTTACGTCGTGGCGGCGTTCGGGCCGTTCTGGTTGGGCGGCGACCATTCGCTGAACGCCGCCGGGATGATCGCAGTCGTCTCCGGCCTGCTGCTGGCGCTGGCAGCCCTGCTGGGGCCGCGGCACGGCGCGCTTGGCCGGCGGCTGGCGACTCGGCGGCTGCATCGGGGCCTGCATCGGGAAGCGGTTGGGAACACGGACGTTGTCGCCGCCGGCTCCGGCCGGCCATAATGGCGGCGGACGGACGCGGCCGCAGCGGTTGGGGCCGCGCCGCAGCGGCCGGAGCCTGTCCTTGAACCACCTGCTTCCCGGCGGGCGCCGTCGGGGCCTCATCGCGGCGGCCGTGCTGCTTCTCCTGACCAGCGTCCTGCACGGCGCCTGGCACCTCGCGGCCTTTTCCGATGGCGCCGCCGTGTCCACCCTGTCGCCGTTCCTGGAGATGGGCATCCCGCTTGTGGCCGGTGGCCTGCTCATCATGCTGCTGGCGCGCGAGGCGGCGGAGGCGTCGCGGCTGCGTGGTGCCGCGCAGGCGGCGGAGCTGCGGGCCACCGGCGCCTACCGCCATCTGGCGGAGGCGATCGACGCCGTCAACGAAGGCTTTGCGCTGTACGACGCGGACGACCGGCTGGTCGCCTGCAACGCCCGCTACCGCGAGCTTTACGCCCTGTCCGGCCCGATCGTTCCCGGCGTGCCCTTCGAGGAGGTGCTGCGGCGCGGTGCCGTGTCCGGCCAGTACGCCGACTGCGATCCCGCCGATCCCGCCGACATCGACCGCTGGGTGGCCGAGCGTCTGCGCCAGCACCGCGAGCCCGCCGGCCCGATCGAGCAGCGCCTGTCCGACGGGCGCTGGCTGAAGGTCAACGAGCGGCGGATGAGCGACGGCGGCTACGTCGGCATCCGCACGGACATCACCGAGATCAAGCGGCGCGAGGAGGAGCTGGCCTACAAGTCGGCGTTGCTGGAGGCGTGCTTCGCAACCCTGCCGCAGGGGGTCGCGGTGTGGCGGGACGACCGGCTGCTGGCGAACAACCCGCGCCTCGCCCCCATGTTCGCGCTGCCGGACGGGCTGCTGCGGCCCGGGCTGACGGTGGCGGAGCTTCTGCGCTTCCTGGCCGGGCGCGGCGACTTCGGCCCGGGCGATCCGCAGGACCTCGCCGTGCGCGCGCGGGAAGCGGTGGACGTGGACAGCGAGCGGCCGGTCGAGGTCCTGCTGCACGACGGCCGCGTCATCCAGATCACGCCGCGCCGCATGGACGCGCGCACGGTGCTGGTCGTCTACGACGACATCTCCGACTTCCGCCGCGTCGAGGCCGAGTTGCGGGCCAGCGAGGAGCGGCTGCGCCAGCTCTCCGACGCCGCCACCGACGCCATCCTGGTGCACGAGGGCGGCCGCATCGTCGACGTCAACCGCGCCGCGGTCGAACTGACCGGCCATGCCCACGACGACCTGATCGGCCGCTCGATCATCGACCTCATCGCCCCCGAGGACCGCGACAAGGGCCGCCTGCGCCTGGCCGTGCGCGCCGAGGAGCCGTTCGAGTTGACCTGCATCCGCCTGGACGGCAGCCGTTTCATCGTCGAGGGGCACACCCGCTACGTTGAGGACCGCGGCCGGCCGCTGGCGCTGGTGTCGGTGCACGACATCACCGGGCACCGCCGGGCCGAGGCGCAGCTCCGCCTCGCCAAGGAGCAGGCGGAGCTGGCCAGCCAAGCCAAGTCCGAGTTCCTGCGCATGATCAGCCACGAGATCCGCACGCCGCTCAACGGCGTCCTGGGCATGGTCGGGCTGCTGCTGGACGGCGACCTGGGGGAAAGCCAGCGCACCTACGCGCAGACCGCGCGCGAGTCGGGGGAGGCGCTGCTGGCCATCCTGAACGACATCCTCGACCTGTCGAAGATGGAAGCCGGCAAGCTGGCGCTGGAGGCCAACAGCTTCAACCTCGTCGACGTGGTGGAGAGCGTGGTGGACCTGCTGGCCGCCCGCGCCACCGCCAAGGGGATCGGGCTGGCCGCCTGCGTGCCGGCCGGATTGCCGGCCGGGCTGCGCGGCGACGCCGGGCGGCTGCGGCAGGTGCTGCTGAACCTCGTCGGAAACGCCGTCAAGTTCACCGACCTGGGCGGCGTGGCCGTCACCGTGTCGCTGGCCGAGCGGGATGGGGAGGGCGCCGCGGGGGATGGCCGCGTGTGGCTGCACTTCGAAGTGACGGACACCGGCGTCGGCATCCCGCCGGAGGCGCACGACACCTTGTTCGACGAGTTCACGCAGGTCGATCCCCACCTGTCGCGCCGACACGGCGGCACCGGACTGGGCCTCGCCATCTCGCGCCGGCTGGTCGAGGTGATGGAGGGCGCCATCGGCTTCGACAGCACGCCCGGCCGGGGCAGCCGCTTCTGGTTCACGGTGCCGCTGGAGCCGCAGCAGGACGCCGCCGCGGGGCCGTCCCGCAGCGGGGCGCTGGCCGGGCGGCGCGTCCTGCTGTTCGAGGGCAACGCGATCTGCCGCGGGACGCTCGCCACGCAGATCCGTTCCTGGGGGGCCGAGGTGGCGGAAGCGGCGGACGCCGCCGCCCTCCTGGCCGCAGCGGGGAACGGAGGCTTCGACGCGGCGATGGTCGACGGCGTGGCGCCGGGGATGGACGAGGCGCGGTTGACGGCGCTGGTCGAGGCGCTGCATGCCGCCGGCGTTGGCCGCGTCGTGCTGTTGACCATCATCGGCCACGTCATGGACTGGGCGCGGCTGGGCATCGCTGCGGCGGTGGTCAAGCCGGCGCACCAGGGGCGGCTGCTGACGGCGCTGGGCGCCCTGCCCGTCGCGGCCGAGCCGGTGCGCCCGCCGCCCGCCGCGGCACCGCCGCCGCAGATGGCCGGCCGGCGCATCCTGCTGGTGGAGGACAGCCCGACCAACCAGATGGTGGCGACCGCCTTCCTGAAGGGCGCCGGCTGTCAGGTGGACGTCGCCGCCAACGGGCTGGAAGCCATCGAGGCGGCGCGCACGCTGCCCTACGACCTCGTGCTGATGGACATCGCCATGCCCGAGATGGACGGGCTGACGGCGACGCGGGCGTTGCGCGCGCTGCCGCCGCCGGCCGGCACGCTGCCGATCGTCGCCATGACCGCCAACGCCATGGAGGGCGATCGCGAGCGCTGCCTCGCCGCCGGCATGAACGACCACGTCGCCAAGCCGGTCGACCGCACGCGCCTGCTGGACACCGTGGCGCGCTGGCTGCCCGCCGAACCGGCGGTGCCGCCGGCCCCGCCCATTGCGGGTGGCGACGCGCTGGATCCGGCGGTGCTGGACCAGCTGGCCGAAGACCTGGATGCCGAGATGCTGCCCGACGTCATCCGCCAGTTCGTGGAGGAGACGCAGGCGCGCGCCGCGCGCATTGCCGCCCCCGGGGCGAGCCTGACGCAATTGGAGCAGGAGGCGCACACGCTGAAGAGCACGGCCGGGACGTTCGGGGCGAAGCTGCTGTCCGCTGCCGCGCGCGAGTTGGAACGGGCGTGCCGGGAGGGGGCCGCCGGCGAGGCCGATGCCCTGCGCCGTCGCGTCCCGGCGCTGGTGCAGGAAATGGCCGAGGCCTACCGCGGCCGCGGGTTGTGGAAGGGGGAATAAGGGGGATGTTGGGCCGCGCTAGCCGCTTGGCCCAACCTGCGCCTTCCGGGGGAACGTCACCCCGTGACGCTGATGTTGACGGCGGCGTCCTTGCCGTTGTTGCCGCGCGCGACCTCGAACTGGACCCTCTGGCCCTGCGTCAGGCCGTGCAGGCCGGATCGCTGGACGGCGGTGATGTGGACGAAGACGTCCTTCACACCCGCTTCGGGTGCGATGAAGCCATAGCCCTTGGTGGTGTTGAACCATTTCACGGTGCCGGTGGCCATGAGCGGACTCCTTGCTCCTTGGTCGGTGGTCGTCGCGGGCGCAGTTCGGCTGTCGCGCGGGCGGCCCCGCGCGGCCGGAGGGTGCGGCCGTTGTGGTGGGCGTATCGATGGCGGGAGGCCCGGCGGCGGTCGCACCCGATCGTGGCGCGCCGGCCAAGCGTTACCAAAGACAACGTGCCCTGAGGCTAGCCCCGCAAATCCCCGACCGGCAAGCCGAAATGAGGGGATATATCCATTGGGGCGCGATCTGTCGCAAAGAAATACGACCGAGGCCCAAGTGATTCTGCTGTCAAGACTTTCAATCGTCTTGGATGGTTTGGACGGAATGCAAAGCTCTACAGCTTTCCTTCCGCTTCCCAGGCCAGCCGCTTGCGGTAGATGGTCGACGCGCTGATGCCCAGAACGGCGGCGGCGCGGGGGATGTTGCCGTCGCAGGCCGCGATGGCCTCCTCGATGGCTTCCTTCTCCACCATCCACAGTGGCTTGATCTCCCGCCGGCCGCCCGGTGCGGTGACGACCGCCGTCGCGGGTGCTGAGACGGGGGCCGGCTGTGGCGCCAGCGGCGGCGGCAGCATGTCGGGCGTCACCACCTCGCCGTCGTGCAGGACGACGATGTTGCGCACCACGTTCTGCAATTGCCGCACGTTGCCCGGCCAGTGGTAGAGGCGCAGGATCTGCTCCGCCTCCGGGCTGAAGCGGTGGAAGCCCTTGCCTTCCTCCTGCGCGAACTCGGCCAGCACGTGGCGGGCGATCTCGATGACGTCGTCGTCGCGTTCGCGCAGGGCCGGCAGGTGGATGGGGATGACGTGCAGGCGGTAGTACAGGTCCTCGCGGAAGCGGCCCTCCTCCACCTCCTTCAGCGGGTCGCGGTTGGTGGCGCAGACGATGCGCAGGTCGACCTTCTCCACCTTGCTGGTGCCGACCGGCATGAAGGTGCCGGTCTGGATGAAGCGCAACAGCTTGGTCTGCAGGTCGGGCGCCAGTTCACAGATCTCGTCCAGGAACAGCGTGCCGCCGTCGGCGCGCGCCGCCGCACCCTCGCGGTCGGACACCGCCCCGGTGAAGGAGCCCTTCACGTGGCCGAAGATCTCGCTCTCCATCAGGTCCTTGGGGATGGCCCCGCAGTTGATGGCGACGAAGGGCCGGTCTCGGCGCGGGCTCTGGCGGTGGATGGCCTCGGCGCAGACCTCCTTGCCGGTGCCCGATTCGCCGGTGATGAACACCGTGGCCTTGGACGACGCCGCGCTGTCGACGATGCGGTAGGTCGCCTGCATGGCCAGCGAGGAGCCGATGAAGCCGTGGTAGCGGGTGCGGCCCAAGTCCTTCTGGTAGGTCTCGACGATCTGCGCCAGCCGCAGCCGCTCCACCGCGTTGCGCACGGTGACCACCAGCCGCTCGGCTGTGAAGGGCTTGACCAGGAAATCGTAGGCGCCGTAGCGCATTGCCTCGACCGCCAGGTTGACCGAACCGTGCGCGGTGATGACCACCACGGCGCAGGGCAGCCCCTGTTCGGACACGCGCTTCAGCACCTCCATCCCGTGCATGTCGGGAAGCTGGAGGTCGAGCAGAACGATCTTCGGCGCACCGTCCGACAACGCCTCCAGCGCCGCCGCTCCGGTCTCGACCGGAACGACGGTGTACGCTTCCTTTTTCAAATACTCGGCATAGACGCGCGCCAGCGACGGCGTGTCTTCGACGAGAAGGACGGTTGTGGTGCCGGAAACCATGATGGTCCGTCGATGTCCATGGCTGGTTTCAAAATACGGTGTTCCTTGCCGTTGCGCCAGCGATGAACCGCGCGCGCGGCGTGCAAGCTTTTCACAAAACCGTGGCGGCCGGCGCAAACCGCTTGTCCGAAACGCATGGGTGCGTCGCGGCGCTTGTCCCGGGCGGCGTGTTGGAATATCTGAATTCTACAAGATCAACTGCGCAAGCGCCCGAGGCATCCCCGTGCACGATCATGCCCATCTGGCCGGAAAGCGCGTGCTGCTGGTCATCGCCGGCGGCATCGCGGCCTACAAGAGCCTGGAGCTGATCCGCCGCCTGCGCGAGCGGGGCTGCGCCGTGCGCGCCATTCTCACCAGGGCTGGCGCGCAGTTCGTGACGCCCCTGTCGGTGCAGGCGCTGACCGAGGACACCGTCTACCAGGACCTGTGGTCGCTGACCGACGAATCGGAGATGGGGCACATCCAGCTCTCCCGCAGCGCCGACCTCGTAGTGGTGGCGCCGGCTACGGCCAACCTGCTGGCCCGCATGGCCGCCGGCATGGCCGACGACCTTGCGGCCACGGCGCTGCTCGCCACCGACAAGCCGGTGCTGGTGGCGCCGGCCATGAACGTGCGCATGTGGCTGCACCCGGCGACGCAGGCCAACATGGCGCTGCTGGAGCAGCGCGGCGTGACCCGCATCGGCCCCAACGAGGGCGACATGGCCTGCGGCGAGTTCGGCCCCGGCCGCATGGCCGAGCCGATGGAGATCGTCGACGCCATCGCGGCGCATTTCGCGTCGCTGGAAGCGCCGAAGCCGCTGGCCGGCAAGCGGGCGCTGGTCACCAGCGGCCCGACGCACGAGCCGATCGACCCCGTGCGCTACATCGCCAACCGCTCCTCCGGCAAGCAGGGGCACGCCATCGCCGAGGCGCTCGCCAAGCTGGGCGCCGAGGTGACGCTGGTCAGCGGGCCGACCCGGCTGGCCGACCCGGCCGGCTGCGCCGTGGTGCGCATCGAGAGTGCGCGCGAGATGCTGAAGGCCTGCACGGAGGCGCTGCCGGCCGACATCGCCGTCTTCGCCGCCGCCGTCGCCGACTGGCGCGTGAAGGGCGAATCGGAGCGCAAGCTGAAGAAGGACGGCAACGCCCCGCCGGCCCTGGAGCTGACCGAGAACCCCGACATCCTGGCCACCGTCGCCGGCTCCGGCGCGTTGCGCCCGGCGCTGGTCGTGGGCTTCGCCGCCGAGACCGGCGACGTGGTGGAGTACGCGCGCGCCAAACGCGCCCGCAAGGGCTGCGACTGGATCGTCGCCAACGACGTGTCGCTGGGCACCACCACCTTCGGCGGCGACGACAACGCCGTCCACCTGATCCGCGCCGATGGCGTCGAGGACTGGCCGCGCATGGGCAAGGACGCCGTCGCCCAGCGCCTCGCCGATACCATTGCCGCCCATTTTGGCGCCGCCCATTTCCAGGGAAAGACCACGTGACCGTCAGCATCCCCATCGTCCGCCTGCCGCACGCCGAGGGGCTTCCCCTCCCGGCCTACGCCACCGAGCACGCCGCCGGACTGGACCTGCAGGCCGCCGTCGCCGGGCCGCTGGTGCTGGCACCGGGGGCCCGTGCGCTGGTGCCGACCGGCGTCTCCATCGCCCTGCCCGAGGGGTACGAGGCGCAGGTGCGCCCACGCTCGGGCTTGGCGCTGAAGCATGGGGTAACGGTGCTGAACAGCCCGGGCACCGTCGACGCGGACTACCGCGGCGAGATCGGTGTCATCCTGATCAACCACGGCGACCAGACCTTCACCATCGAGCGCGGGCAGCGCATCGCCCAGCTCGTTATCGCGCGATACGAGCGCATCGCCTGGAGCGAGGCCGCCACCCTGCCCGACAGCGCGCGGGGCACGGGCGGCTTCGGTTCGACGGGCCAATTCAGCCAGGAAGCGGAACCATGCTGCGCATCTCCAAGAAGCTGATGTTCGCCATCGAGGCGGTGCTGGACATCGCCTACAACGCCGGGACCGAGCCCGTGCAGTCGGGCGAGATCACCCGCCGGCAGGGCATCCCCAAACGCTACCTCGAACAGGTGCTCCAGCAACTGGTGCGCGAAGGCATCCTGGCCGGCGTGCGTGGCCCGCGCGGCGGCTACCGCCTCGCGCGCGAGCGTCGGCGCATCACCATCGGCGAGATCGTGCGCGTCGTGCGCGCCATGGAGACGGCCACCGACCCCATCGAGGAACCGGCCGGCTCCATCCTCGGCCACAAGGTCGTGCGGCCGCTGTGGACCGAGCTGCAGGAGGACTGCATGAAGCGCCTCGAATCGGTGACCATCGAGGATCTCTGCATGCGCGCCCGCGCCGCCGGCGTGGAGAGCGAAACCGAGGACCGCATCGACTTTACCATTTGATTTGGAGGTCGTTGCGGCTAAGCTTCAACAAGAATGTGTGAAACATACCGATTTCACGTAACCGGGAGGTAAAACCAATGTCCGGTCCCGAGTTCCGCGGCAAGATCTACGACAGCATCGTCGACATCATCGGCGCCACCCCGCTCGTGCGCGTGAAGCGCCTGGCGGAGGAGGCCGGCGTGAAAGCGCAGGTCGTCGGCAAGCTGGAATTCTTCAACCCGCTCGCCAGCGTCAAGGACCGCATCGGCCTCGCCATGATCGAGTCGGCCGAGCGCGAGGGGAAGATCACCCCCGGCACGTCCACGCTGGTCGAGCCGACGTCGGGCAACACCGGCATCGCGCTGGCCTTCGTCGCCGCCGCCAAGGGCTACAAGCTGATCCTGACCATGCCGGAGAGCATGTCGATCGAGCGGCGCAAGATGCTGAAGCTGCTGGGTGCGGAGCTGGTGCTCACCCCGGCGCCGGAAGGCATGAAGGGTGCCATCCGCAGGGCGGAGGAGCTGGTGGCCTCCACCCCCGGCGCCTTCATGACGCAGCAGTTCAAGAACCCGGCCAACCCGGAGATCCACCGCCGCACCACGGCCGAGGAGATCTGGCGCGACACCGACGGCAAGGTGGACATCCTGATCTCCGGCGTCGGCACCGGCGGCACGCTGACCGGCGTGGCCGAGGTGATCAAGGCCCGCAAGCCGGAGTTCAAGGCCATCGCGGTGGAGCCGGAGGACAGCCCCGTCCTGTCCGGCGGCATGCCCGGCCCGCACAAGATCCAGGGCATCGGCGCCGGCTTCGTGCCCGACATCCTGAACACCAAGATGATCGACGAGGTGGTGCGCATCTCCAACCAGCGCGCCTTCGAGACGGCCCGCAAGGTGGCCCGCCTGGAAGGCCTGCCGGTCGGCATCTCCTCGGGCGCCGCGCTGGCCGCGGCGCTGGAGGTCGGCTCGCGTCCGGAGAACGAGGGCAAGCTGATCGTCGTGATCCTGCCGTCCTTCGCCGAGCGCTACCTGTCGACCGCGCTGTTCGAAGGGCTGGAGTAAGGGCTCATCAAGCCGCCTTGACGGGCGGACCGATCCGCAGGACGATGGAGGCGGCCCTGGTTGGTGCCTCCACGTCCGCGGAAAGGGCTGCGCCCGCAACCATTTGGCACCTGAGCGACACACCATCCCTTTTCTGTCTGCCGGCGGACACGGACGCACCTGAAAAGGGATCGCCATGACCGACCGCCCCGGCATCGGCCGGACGGCACGGCCCGAAGTGCCGTTCCGTCTTGACCTCGATCAGCAGAAGAAGCGCGCCAAGGAGCTGCTGCGCGGCCTGCGCGCCGGTGATCCGGCGGCCGTCGCGCGCCTGCGCGCCCAGCGTCCGCACGCCGCAGACGGCGTGAAGCTCGCCGACGCGCAGTTCGTCGTCGCCCGCGAACTCGGCTGCCCCGACTGGGCGCGCCTCAAGGCCCACGTCGCCGCCATGGAAACGGCGCGCGCTGCCATCGCCGGGGGTACCGCGGCGCCGGACGGCGCGCTGAAGACGCTGCACATCCGCTGTGGCTCCGACATTCAGGCGACGCTGCGTGATGCCGGCTTCACTGGTGACTTCCTGGAATACTCCAACCCCTTCTGCCACGGGCCGGTGCCGGAGGACGGCGACCTGCTCGCCGTCCGCGCGCGGTTCATCACGGCGGCCTACGGCGGCCCGCTCGGCCTGTCGGAGCCCGCCGTGCTCGACAAACTGCGGCGGGAGGAGGACGGGCTGGCGCGGGCCAATGGCTGCAAGCGCGTGGTCCTGTGGTTCGAGCACGACACGTACGACCAGCTCATCCTCGCCCGCTGCCTCGCCCACTTCGCCGAGGCGGGGGCGCCGCCGGTGCTGGAACTCGTCTCCATCAACCATTTCCCGGGTGCCGCGCGCTTCATCGGGCTGGGCCAGCTGCCGGCGGAGGCGATCCGCATGCTGTGGGAGTGGCGGCGCCCGGTGGCGCCGGCCGACCTCGCCGTGGGGTGGCGCGTGTGGGCGGCGCTGCGCAGCGCAGACCCGAACGCCCTGGCCGAACTGGCGGGATCGCGCCACGACGGTCTGCCGGACCTGCCCCGCGCGCTGCACCGGCATCTGCAGGAACTGCCCTGGACCGGCGACGGCCTGTCGCTGACCGAGCGCCTGATCCTGAAGATCCTCGCGGCCGAGGACCTGACGCTCGGCTGGGTCTACTCGCGCCTGATGTCCCGGCGCGAGCCGCTGCCGTGGCTCACCGACCTCATGTTCCTCGCCGTCGCCGAAGCCATGGCGAAGGCGCGCGAGCCGGCGTTCACCCTGGCGCCGGACAGCACCGCCGCGCCGTGGCCGCAGTGGCGGCCGGTCCTCACGGAGGCCGGACGGGCGGTGCTGGCGGGCACGGCCGACGGGCTGGCGCTGGACCCGCCGGAACGCTGGGTCGGCGGCGTGCGCATCGCCCCCGGCCGGCGGCACTGGCGCTGGGACGATGCGGCGGGGCGGCCGGTGTGGCGCCCTTCATGACGTTGGGTTTTCGCTGACGCTCAACCCAACCTACGGGCTCCTTGCGGCGGCGATGCGCCACCCATTCAGGTAAAAATTCCTTAATGTTGACAGTAATCCCATGTGCAGCGCATGATCGATGCGATCATGGGCACACGTGCGCCCGCACGCCGACAGGGATGGAACACTGGTGGCGCCGCGATGAACAGGAGGCCGATGCCCCGATGAAACATCCCAACGTTCTGGAAAAGTGTTTCACGGCGTTTCATCCGGTTACATTCGCCCGGCTCCTGGCCCGCCGCACGCCGCTCCCGCATGCAACGCACCGCCGAATCCGTTGCATGGTGTTGCATCCGGTTGCATTCGACCGGCCCGCTACCCGATCACCTTCACCGTCCAGCCCGGCTGCAAGGGTGTGCCGGGCGGGACGTCGTTGATGATGCGGAACAATTCCTCGGCGTAGGGTTCGCCGGGCATGCGGTTGATGAAGGATTCGACCTCCTGGCCGGGGCGCACCGTCTCCACGCGGATGCGGCGCGGCTGCAACCGGCCGGCCTCGCCGGGGGCGAGGCGGCGGAAGCTCGCTGCCGTCTGTTCGAACGCCTGGTCGTAACGGTTCAACGCGCCGGGCGGGCTGAGGAAGGTGAAGCGGTACATGGCGTCGCCGTCGCGGATGGCGACCAGCCGCACGTCCACCCGGCCCTGCTCGGTCTCGCCCTGCGTCACCGCCGTGGCCGCCGGCAGACCGCTCACCGTGAACGCCCGCACGCCCTGCAGCCGCGCCTGCCGCCCCCACACCTGCGTCACGTAGGCGGCGGGGTCGCGCACGCCCTGCGACGGGCCGGCGTCGAAGGACATCATGACGCCGCCCGGCCCCTGCGCCACCACCTGGTCGGCGCCGTTCAGCAGGCTGAAGCCGCGCGGCACGGTGAAGCGGAAGCCCAACTTGGGATGGATGAACTCCTGTCCGCGCACGAAGCCGTTGTCCGGGCTGTCACCGTAGATCATGCCGTTGACGGCGGCGGCGTAGGTGTCGGCCGGCCGCGCCCCGCCCTGGGGGAAGCGGCGCGCCAGCTCCGCCGCGCGCTCCACGCGGTCGCCGGTGGGCGGGTGGGTGGCGAAGAAGTCGTAGCCGTCCTCCGCCTCCTTGCCTTTGCGTAGCCCCTCGTACTGGCTGTAGCGCAGCATGGTCTGCAGGAAGGTGGCCATGGCGAAGGGGTCGTAGCCGGCCTTGGACAGCAGCTCGGCCCCGATGCGGTCGGATTCCAGCTCCTGGTCGCGCGAGTACTTGGCCAGCAGCGCGGTGCCGCCGAGGTTCAGCGCCTGGGCGATCTCCGGGCTGCCGAGCACCGCGCCCAGGCCGGCGGCCAGCAGGCTGGTGATGGCGCCGCGGTTCATGCGCTGGCGGGAATGGCGGGCCAGCACGTGGCCGATCTCGTGCGCCATGACGCCGGCCACCTCCGCCTCGTCCTTCGGCAGCGCAAGAAGACCCCGCGTGATGTAGACGAAGCCGCCGGGGAGGGCGAAGGCATTCACCACGTCGCTGTCCAGCACGGTGAAGGTCCAGTTCTGGTCCGTCGCCCCCGCCGCCTGGACGAGGCGCAGGCCGATGCGCTGCACGAAGTCCTGCACCTTGGCATCGCGGTACTCGCCGCCGTACTGGGCGACGATCTTCGGATGCTCCTGTGCTCCCAGGGCCTCCTCCGATCCGCCCAGGGAGAACTGGGCGTGGCCGGATGCGGGCGTGAAGGCGAGGGTGATGGCCAGCAGGGCGGCGGCAATGCCGCGCAGGGGGCGGAGCAGGGGCTTGCGGTGAGTGGACATGGGCGGCATACCGGTTGGGGTTTGGCCTTTTGGTGGACCTCCACCGGTGATGAACTGCCGCATGCGCCGGATTGTTCCGCTGCTGCTCGCCCTGCACGCGGCGTGGCCCGCGCAGGCGGCCGGCGCGCGCGTGGCGTCGGTGGTGGACGGTGACACGCTGACGCTGGACGACGGGCGCACGGTGCGGCTGGCCGGCATCGAGGCGGCCAAGCCGCCGCCGGGCCGCGAGGAGGAACGCCGCTGGCCGCTGGCCGAAGGGGCGACGCAGGCGTTGGCGGAACTGGCGCTGGGCCGCGGGGTGGAACTGCGCTCGGCGGTGACGGACCGCTACGGCCGGGTGCTGGCGCTGGTCCTGCGCGACGACGGCACGTGGCTGCAGGACGCGCTGCTGAAACGCGGCTTCGCCCGCGTGCACACCCGCCCGGACGCGCGCGAGCGCGCCGCCGAGATGCTGGCGGCGGAAGCCGAGGCGCGCGCCGCCCAGCGCGGCATCTGGCGCACCCGCGTCTACGCCGTGCGCCCGGCCGACCCGGCCGAACTGCGGCGCGACCGCGACAGCTTCCAGATCGTCGAGGGCCGCGTGCAGCACGCGGCCCGCGTGCGCGACCAGATCTATTTGAATTATGGGGAGGACTGGCGGACGGACGTCACCGTGCGTGTTGGCCGCGACGCGGCCCGCGCCTTCGCCCGCGCGCTGATCGACCCGCTGTCCTTCGCCGGCTGTGTGCTGCGCGTTCGGGGCTGGATCACGGAGCGCAACGGTCCCATGATCGAGGCCACCCACCCAGAGCAGATCGAGCGGGTGGAGTGCGCGCCCGCCCCGAAGAAGCGCGGAGCCCCTGAGCAGGCCCCCCAACAGGCTGAGGACGACGAGGACACCGACGGATGACCGCACGCTGGATTGCCGCCCTTCTCCTGACGCTGTCCGCCGCCCTGCCGGCGTGGGCCGCCGACCCGGTGCTGACCATCGCCATTGGCGGGACGGAGCGCACGCTTACCCGCACCGCCCTGCTGGCCCGGCCGGACGCGGTGACCGTCCAGATCCCGCACGACGTCGCCTACGGCCGGGCGATGACCTACCGTGCGGTGCCGGTGGGCAACCTCGTCTCCGCCGACCAGCTGCCGTCCGACAGTGTGTTGGAGGCGGTGGCGACCGACGGTTTCGTCGCGCAGCTGCGCGCCGACGTGGTGTGCAGCACCGACCGGAACGGCGCCGTCGCCTTCGTGGCCGTGGAGCCGGCGGACACTCCCTGGCCGAACCTGCCGGGCAAGGGCGCGTCGGCCGGGCCTTTCTACATGGTTTGGGTGAACCCGGCGGCGTCGGGCATCCGCTCCGAACAATGGCCTTACCAGATGGCGCGCCTGGGCAGCGCCGAGTCGCCGGCCAGGCGATGGCCGCAGCTGGCCGTCGACGCATCCCTGCCGGCCGCCGACCCGGTGCGCGCCGGACAGACGCTGTTCGTCACCCAATGCATGAGCTGCCACACGCTGAACCGCGCGGGCAGCGGCAGCATGGGCCCCGACCTCAACCTGCCCATGAACCCGACCGAGTACCTGCAGCCGCACGCGCTGAAGCGGCTGATCCGCGACAGCCGGTCGGTGCGCGCCTGGGCGGGCCAGCAGATGCCCGCCTTCACCGAGGAGATGCTGAGCGACCGCGAGATCGACCTGATCCTCGCCTACCTGGGGCATATGGCCGGGCGAAAGGCGGAGTAGCGGCGCGGCTCTTGGCGGGCGGTTGTTGCCGCCCTACACTCCGTGCGCCCACCACAGGACGCCTCCATGCCCCGCAGCGAGCTTTTCCCGCCCATCGAGCCCTTCCAGACCGGCATGCTGCCCGTCGACGGGCTGCACACCCTCTATTGGGAGCAGTGCGGCAACCCGCGCGGCGTGCCGGTGGTGTTTCTGCACGGCGGGCCGGGGGCGGGCGCCTCGCCGACGCACCGGCGCTTCTTCGACCCTGCGCATTATCGCATCATCATCCTCGACCAGCGCGGCGCCGGCCGCTCCGCGCCGCTCGGCGAGGTGCGCGCCAACACCACCGAGCTGCTGGTGCAGGACCTGGAGATGCTGCGCCAGCGCCTGGGCGTGGAGCGCTGGCTGCTGTTCGGCGGCTCCTGGGGCTCGACGCTGGCGCTGGCGTATGCGCAGACGCATCCGGACCGCTGCCTGGGCCTGATCCTGCGCGGCATCTTCCTGATGCGCCGGCCGGAGATCGACTGGTTCCTCTACCACATGCGGGTGATCTTCCCGGAGGCCTGGGCCTCTTTCGCCGGGCACATCCCGGAATCCGAGCGCGGTGACCTTCTGGAAGCCTATTGGAAGCGCCTGGATTCACCCGACGCCGCCGTGCGCATGGCGGCGGCGCGGGCGTGGAGCGTGTACGAGGGCGCCTGCTCCTCCCTGCTGCCCTCGCCCGAGCTGATCGCCGCCAGCGGCGAGGACAACCACGCCCTGGGCCTCGCCCGCATCGAGGCGCACTACTTCCGCGCCAACGCCTTCACGCCGGAGGACGCGCTGCTGCGCAACGTCGGCCGCATCCGCCACCTGCCCGCCGTGATCGTGCAGGGCCGCTACGACATCGTCTGCCCCATCGCCACCGCCGACGAGTTGCGCCGCGCCTGGCCCGAGGCCGATTACCACATCGTCCCCGACGCTGGCCACAGCGCCATGGAGCCGGGCATCCGCGCCGCCCTGGTGCAGGCGACGGAGCGGTTCAAGGATCTGCGTTAGGGGGCGGTTCGGCCCCCAGACGCCGGGCGCACCACGCGACGAAGTCAACGGCGAGCGGAACGAGAGCCGCGGCGATTTCCGGTGTTGCCGGCTCCATTGTGTAATCCGTTTCGAGGCGTGCTTGATAGACGGCACGGAGACCGTGCGCCTGGATCTGCGCATCGGGCGATCCGTTCGCGACGAGTGCTTCAAATCCTTTGTGGACGGTTCCGTGCTTTAACGACGCGGTGCCGTGGGTCTGCTGGAGCACAGCTCGGGCTGCATGGAACATTGCGTAATAGGCAGAATGAACTGCTGCGCTCGGCGCCTCCGTCGCAACCTTCTCGGCTTCGTTTAGATGGTGGTAAGCGGTCGCCAGAAGCTTAGTCGAAATCGACGTCATAGGCGGGGTACCTCGATGCCGTCCCGACGGATGTTGTCGCGCAACTCTGTTGCCTGATCGTCGTTCGAGGCGTCCAGCCGCACCGTCTGAATGAATTTGTTTCCGTCTCCGCTGCCGATATCAACGGCGATTCCTGACAGCGTCCAGAGTGTATCCCAGCTCCTGGCCCCCTCCTTGAGGAACACCGCCACGTCCCAGTCGCTGTCGGGGCGGGCGTCGCCGCGGGCGCGGGAGCCGAAGAGAACGACGCGCTCCACCTTGTCGCCGAACGCCTCTTCCACGGCGCGGCGGAACTTCACCAGGAAATGGTCGGGTGTGAAGGAGACGCTGCCCATCGCCGGTCCTCTCGACTGTACCGTCGAATATACGCGCGGGGCAGCATTTCCGCCATGTCGGGCGTTTCGAGGACTCCGCTTGCGTTGCGGTGCGGCGGCGCGTATAACCGCGCACTCCACATGGCGGCGAGGCTGGGCCGTGGTGCCCAGGGCATGCCCACCCGTCATGACGTACGAACCCTGACTTGAGGATCGAAAATGCCCAAGTTGAAGACGAAGAGCGGCGCCAAGAAGCGTTTCAAGGTGACCGCGAGCGGCAAGGTCCGCGCCCAGGCGGCCTACAAGCGCCACTGCCTGAGCTCGAAGGGCCCGAAGATGAAGCGCAATGCGCGCGGCATGATGACCCTGGCGGAGCCGGATGGTCGCATCGTGCTGAAGAACTGGCTGCGCAACGCCTGATCGGAAGGGACTGAACCATGGCTCGTGTCAAGCGCGGCGTCACCACGCACGCCCGTCACCGCAAGATCCTGAAGCTCGCCAAGGGCTACCGGGGCCGCAACTCCAAGAATTTCCGCATTGCGATCGAGAAGGTCGAGAAGGCGCTTCAGTACGCCTACCGCGACCGCCGCAACAAGAAGCGCGATTTCCGCGGCCTGTGGATCCAGCGCATCAACGCCGGTGTCCGCCAGTACGGCCTGACCTACTCGCGCTTCATCAACGGCATCAAGCTCGCCGGCATCGAGATGGACCGCAAGGTGCTCTCCGATCTGGCCGCGCGCGAGCCGGAAGCCTTTAAGGCCCTGGTCGACCGCGCCCAGGCCGCTCTCGCCGCGAAGGCCGCCTGATCCGCTTGCGCGGGTCACGACGCCTGAAAAGACAAGGGAGCCGGTCCTCGGGGGCCGGCTCCTTTTTTCATTGCGATCCGATTTTATTGCGATCGGGGACTTGATGAGATGGATGCGCTGAAGAACGAACTGCTCACGCTGGTGAACGACGCGCCCAGCCTCGCCGCGCTGGACGAGGTACGCGTGGCCGCGCTCGGCAAGAAGGGCCGCATCACCGCGCTGATGAAGGACCTGGGCGGCCTGTCGCCGGACGAGCGGCGCGAGCGGGGCGCTGCGCTGAACGCGCTGAAGGACGAGATCGCGGCCGCCATCGACGCGCGCAAGACCGACCTCGCCCAGGCGCAGCTCGCCGCGCGGCTGGAGGCGGAGCGCATCGACGTGACGCTGCCCGTCCGGCCGGAGGTCGAAGGGCGCATCCACCCGATCAGCCAGACGATCGATGAGATCGTCGCCATCTTCGCCGAGATGGGCTTCACCGTCGCCGACGGTCCCGACATCGAGGACGACTTCCACAACTTCACGGCGCTGAACTTCCCGCCCGGCCACCCGGCGCGCGACATGCACGACACCTTCTACCTGCCGGATTCCGGCGATAAGAAGATGCTGCTGCGCACGCACACCAGCCCGGTGCAGGTGCGCACGATGCTGAAGGAAAAGCCGCCGATCCGCGTGATCATCCCCGGCCGCACCTTCCGTTCCGACTACGACATGACCCACACCCCCATGTTCCACCAGGTGGAGGGGCTGGTCATCGACGAGACGACGAACATGGGGCACCTGAAGGGCTGCCTGATCGACTTCTGCCGCGCCTTCTTCGACGTGGACGACCTGCCGCTGCGCTTCCGCCCCAGCTTCTTCCCCTTCACCGAACCCTCGGCGGAGGTGGACATCGGCTGTTCGCGCAAGGGTGGCGAGCTGAAGCTGGGCAACTTCGGCGACTGGCTGGAGATCCTCGGCTGCGGCATGGTGCACCCGAACGTGCTGGAGGCCTGCGGCGTCGATTCCACGCGCTATCAGGGCTTCGCCTTCGGCATGGGCATCGAGCGCATCGCCATGCTGAAGTACGGCATCCCCGACCTGCGCACCTTCTTCGAGGCGGACCTGCGGTGGCTGAAGCACTACGGCTTCGTGCCGCTCGACGTGCCATCGCTGGCCCAGGGCCTGACCCGCTGAAGACGAGGAGTCCGATCCCATGAAGTTCACGCTGTCCTGGCTGAAGGACCACCTCGATACCGACGCCTCGCTCGACCGCATCGTCGAGACGCTGACGGCGCTCGGCCTGGAAGTCGAAGGCGTCGAGGACCGTTCCAAGGAGCTGGCCGCCTTCCGTATCGCGCGGGTCGTTTCGGCTGAGAAACATCCGGACGCCGATAAACTGCGTGTCCTGATGGTCGACACCGGCAAGGAGACGTTGCAGGTCGTCTGCGGCGCGCCGAACGCGCGCGCCGGTCTTACGGGCGTCTTCGCGGCGGAGGGGACCTACATCCCCGGTTCCGACATCACGCTGAAGAAGGGCGTCATCCGCGGCGTCGAATCCAACGGCATGATGTGCTCGGAACGCGAGCTGAAGCTGTCCGACGAGCACAACGGCATCATCGAGCTGCCGGAGGACGCCCCGGTCGGCGCGCCCTTCGCCGAATACGCCGGCCTCGCCGACCCGGTCATCGACATCAGCCTGACGCCCGACCGCGCCGACTGCGCTGGCGTGCGCGGCATCGCCCGCGACCTCGCCGCCGCCGGCCTCGGCACGCTGAAGCCGCTGAAGGGCGGGCACCTCGAGGCCGATCCCGTTCCGGGCACGTTCCAAAGCCCGTTGGGCGTGACCATCGAGCGCACGGACGCCTGCCCGATGTTCGTCGGCCGCACCATCCGCGGCGTGAAGAACGGCCCGTCGCCCAAGTGGATGCAGGACAAGCTGCTGGCCATCGGCCTGCGCCCGATCTCGGCGCTGGTGGACATCACCAACTACATGACCTTCGACGTGGCGCGCCCGCTGCACGTCTTCGACGCCGACAAGGTCAAGGGCGGCATCGTCGTGCGCATGGCGCGTCCGGGCGAGAAACTCCAGGCCCTGAACGGCAAGGAGTATGATCTCGATCCCGAAATGACCGTCGTCGCCGATCACGAGAAGGCGGAATCGCTGGGCGGCATCATCGGCGGCGAGGAGACGGGCTGCACCGAGACGACCGTCAACGTCTTCCTGGAAGCGGCGCTGTTCGACCCGGTGCGCACGGCGCACACCGGCCGCCGCCTGGGCGTGGAGAGCGACGCCCGCTACCGGTTCGAGCGCGGCGTAGACCCGGCCGCCGTCATCCAGGGCGTCGAGCGCGCCACCCGCCTGATCCTGGAACTGTGCGGCGGCGAGGCGTCCGAGCTGGTGGTCGCGGGGGCCGAGCCCGACTGGCGCCGCACCCTCACGCTGCGCCATAGCCGCGTCGCCGGCCTCGGCGGCGTGGATGTTCCGGTTGCGGAACAGTCCCGCATCCTTGAGGCGTTGGGCTTCCGCAAGACCGAGGAAGCGGCCGACCGCACCACGTGGGAGGTGCCGTCCTGGCGCGCCGACGTGCACGGCGAGGCGGATCTGGTGGAGGAGGTGCTGCGCGTCAACGGCTTCGACGCCATCCCGGCGACGCCGATGGTGCGCGAGGGTACGGTGACCAAGCCGGCGCTCAACGCCCGCCAGCGCCGGGCCGTGACCGCCCGCCGCAGCCTTGCCGCGCGCGGCCTGTTCGAGGCGGTGACCTGGTCCTTCATGTCGTCCGAGGTCGCCGGCCTGTTCGGCGAGATCCCGGCCGGCCTGCGCTTGGTGAACCCGATCAGCGCCGACCTGGACGTCATGCGCCCGTCCATCCTGGCCAACCTGATCCAGGCGGCCGGACGCAACGCCGACCGCGGCTACCCCGACGTCGGCCTGTTCGAGGTGGGTCCGGCGTACCGCAACGAGACGCCGTCCGGCCAGGATCTGGTCGCCGCCGGTATCCGCTCGGGCGACGCGGTGCCGCGCCACTGGTCGGTGAAGCAGCGCGGCGTCGACGTGTACGACGCCAAGGCCGATGCGCTGTCGGTGCTGGAGGCGTGCGGCGCCCCGGCCGCCAACCTGCAGGTGACCACCGACGCGCCGGGCTGGTACCACCCCGGCCGCTCCGGCGTGTTCCGCCTCGGCCCCACGGTGCTCGCCCGTTTCGGCGAGATCCACCCGGCGGTGCTGGAGGCCCTGAAGGTGAAGGGGCCGGTCGTCGGCTTCGAGGTGTTCGTCGATGCCGTCCCGCAGCCCAAGAAGAAAGGCGGCACCGCCAAGCCGCTGGTCCAGCTGTCCGCCTTCCAGCCGGTGGAGCGCGACTTCGCCTTCGTCGTCGACCGCGCCGTGGAGGCCGACAAGATCGTCCGCGCCGCCAAGGGGGCGGAGAAGGGGCTGATCAAGGACGTCGGCGTCTTCGACGTCTACGAGGGCGCCGGGGTGGGCGAAGGCCGCAAGTCGGTGGCCATCAGCGTCACCCTGCAGCCGACCGACCGCACGCTCACCGAGGAGGAGATCGAGGCGATCGGCCAGAAGATCGTGGCCGCGGTTGCCAAAGCCACGGGCGGCACGCTGCGCGGTTGAGGGTTGGGAGTGCCGGGCCGTGTGGCGGGCCGGCACTCCCTTGTCCGCCCTCAGATTTTGCGCATCGTCTCATATGCGCTTTTGCCGGGTTGAGAATGTTCCATGGCATGCGATAAAGCGAAGGCAAGGCTAAGCTGCGCAGCCGAAGGAAGAATAAAATACGTCAAGCGTTGCTATTAAAATTGCTCTTCTTTTGTCACAGCTGCCGCCTTCACCCAAAGATTGTTCCGTATCATGGTGCGATGCGGTACGGCCTTGTCGGGCACCCTGCAATGGCCCTATAGAACGTGTGCATATGGTTTGACCTGGCGGGACTATGGGACACCAAGACGCACAGAACACATCCCCGTCGGCCAGCCCGCTTGTCGTCGTCGTCGACGACGACCCCTCCATCGTCGAGGGTCTGGCGCTGGTTCTGGAAGGCTGGGGCTACGAGGTGCTGACGGCGCGTTCGCTGGACGAGCTTGCCACCGGGCTACCGGGCGCGACCGCGCGGCCGGCGCTCGTGCTGGCCGACCACTTCCTACCCGGCGGCACCGGCGCCGACGCGGTGGAAATGGTGCGCCGCCACAATGGCGCCACCGTTCCCGCCATTATCCTGACCGGAGACACCACGCCCGAACGGCAGGCGGAGGCGACGGCGGCCGGTTACCGGCTGATGCACAAGCCGGTGCTGCCCGCCCCCCTGCGCACGGCCATCGAAGAGCTGATCAAGGGCTGAGCCGCAGGTCGCGCGCGGCCCGGCGTCGCTACAAGGCGGCCACCTCGTCGGCCACCGCGGCCAGGGCGTCCACCACGGCCGGATCGTAGCGCACGCCCGACAGGCGGCGGATCTCCGCCAGCGCCGCCGCGTGCTCCATGGCCGGGCGGTGCGGGCGGGCGGAGGTCATGGCGTCGTACGCGTCGGCCACGGCGGCGATGCGGGCCGGCAGCGGGATGGCCTCGCCCGTCAAGCCGGCGGGATAGCCGCTGCCGTCCCACGCCTCGTGGTGATGACGGGCGATCTCGGCGCCCAGGTGCAGGTGGGTGCGGTACTCGGTCAGACGGCTGACGCGCTCCAGCAGTTCGCCGCCGGCCCCGGCGTGGGCCTGCATGGCGGCGCGCTCGGTGGCGTCCAGCGGGCCGGCCTTGCCGAGAATGGCGGGGTCGACGTGGGCGTTGCCGACGTCGTGCATGATGCAGGCAAGCCCGATCAACTCGATGAACGCCTCGTCGATGACGTCCGGGTGGCGGCCTTCGGTCTGCAGGCGCCGCGCAATGCGCTCGGCGATGCCGGCGATGCGCAGCGTCGGCTCGGCGCGCGAGGCGTCGCGTCCCTCGGCCACGTCGGCCAGCAGGACGAGCGTGCCCTCCTGCGCCTTGCGCAGCTGCTCGTACATATAGAGATTGTCGAAGCCGACCGAGATCTTGCCGCAGAACACCTCGATCAGCTGGCGGTCCAACTCCGACAGCGGCCGGTCGGAACGCAGGTAGACCACATTCTCGCGCTGGTTCGGCGTGCGGATGTAGAGGGTGCAGTGGTCGGGTTCGTAGAAGTTCCGGCGGTGCTCCATGCACTTCAGGACGGAGCCGAGCACGTCGCGGTCGATGTGCTCGGTCGCCGGCTCGTTGATCAGCGACTCGAAACGGCCGGACCCGGCCAGCACGTAGATGCCGTCCGTCGTGCCGCCCATGACCGGCCCGCGCTGCACGCACAGGATGGCGTCCGGCCCGACGCCCAGGATGGCGGAGAGCTGCGTCAGCACGCCGGCCGCGAACAGTTTCATCGAGCGCGCCTTGAACAGCGACGACGACGCTTCGATGATCTTCTCCAGGCCCCGGCGGTTCGTCTCGATCGCCATGATGTCTTCATAGGACCGGAGTGCCGCGACCGTGGTGGTGAAGAGCTGCTGTGCGGTCAGCTGCGTCTTCGCCTTGTAGTCGTTGATGTCGTAGTCGAGGATGACCGCGCGCTCCGGCGCCTGGCCGGGCTGGCCGGTGCGCAGGATGATGCGCACGTGGCGGTTCTTCAGCTCCTCGCGGATGTGGTGGACCAGCTTCAGGCCGGCGTCGTCGGTCTCCATCACCACGTCCAGGAGGATGATGGCGATATCCTCCTCGCGGGCCAGGATCTCCTTGGCCTCCGCCGCGGAGTAGGCGGACAGGAACTGCGCCGGCCGGCCCTTGTAGGCGAAATCGGCGAGCACGAGCTTGGTGATGGAGTGCACCTCCGGCTCGTCGTCGACGATCATCATCTTCCAGCGTGGCGACGGGGCACCGGTGGGCTTGTCGCCCCGGCCGTCCTGGTCGTCGAGGAAAAGCAGGTCGTCGTCGGAGTTCGTCATGGCGGCGGCTCTGTCCGGTCCGGCAGTCGTGTCAGGGAAAACCTACCACGCCCGGCGCCGCGTGGCGACGGCCGCAACAGCGAAGGGCAGCCATGTGCCCGTGAAAAAGTTCAGTACGCCTGCAATTCCACGATGTGGCAGTCGCGCCCGCCCTGCGCCAGCGTGGCGCAGGCGGTGTCGATCTGCGACCGGGTGAAGGGGCCGACCCCCATCTCATAGCCGACCTTGCCGCCGTGGAACACCGGCCACACCATCGGCGGGCGGTCGCGGTACTGGGTGCCGGGGCCGCCGGTGAACTCCGTCCAGGCGCGCAGCCCCTCGGCGTGGCTGACGAACTCGCCCAGGCGGCTGGCGTACAGCGGCCCGGTGCCCACCGGCGGCACGCCGGGCAGGGGGTAGGCGGTGACGACGCCGATGAAGCCCTCGATGCCGGCCGTCACCGTGGCGCGGCCGGGCACGCCCAGCGTCAGCCGGTTGCCGGACACGCCCAGCACGGCGGCCACCTGTCCCCTGCGGATGGTGAAGGACCGGCGCTTCTTGGGATCGACCTGCTCGGTGGCGCCGACGTTGCGGAAGGCGACGACGTAGCCCTGCGCCTGATCGTGGCGGGCGGCGTCGAAGGCGGCGCGCGGCACCACCGCGCCGGCGGCGTTCGGCCGCTCCGCCGCCGCGTCCGGCTTGTCCTTATCCTTCGTTGGATCCTTGCCCGGCGTGGCGTTGGGGATGGGCATTGGGCGCGGCACGTAGACGGGGTCCAGCGAATCCACCGGCACGTAGCCGATCGGCTGGCCGCCGATGGCGACCTGCGTCCAGGTGGTGCCGCGCGGCGTGCCCAGCGCGTTGAGCGCCTTGCCGTTCGGCAGCGTGCGGATGATGCGGGCGTCCTGGCTGGGGCCGACGCGCACCTCGACGTCGCGGTTCAGCACCACCGGCCCTTCCAGCGGCGCGCCGATGGCGACCGGGCTCTGCGCCGATACGGGACCGATGGAGCCCAACGCCAGCAGGGCCGCCGTCACCCACGCGCCAAAGCCGATCCGTCCCCGCATGCGCCCGTTCCCCCTGCCAAGCGGCCGGCATTCTGCCTCGCCCGCCCGCGCGGGGCAACACGAAGGGGCAGTCAGGGCCGCCCCAGCACCTCCAGCACGGCGCCGGCCAGGGCGCGGGCGGCGGCCGAGGGCGCGCCTGGGGCGTGGTGCAGGGCGATGTCGACCGGCGGCAGGTCGGGAAAGCCGTCATCGGCGGTCAGGGCGCGCAGGCCCGGCGGCACCGTGCACGCCTCCATGGCGGTGACGCCCAGCCCACCCAGCACGGCGCCGTGGATGGCCACCACGCTGTCCGACGTGATGGCGACGCGCCAGGACCGGCCGATGCCCTTCAGCGCCCGCACCGCGTAGCCACGGCACAGGCAGCCCTGCGGGAACAGCGCCAGCGGCAACGGCTCCTGCCGCTCGACGCCGTCGTCGGGTGGTGCCACCCACACCAGCGGCTCGCGCCGCACCAGCGTGCCGCGCCCGTCCGACGGGTGCTGCGTGACCAGCGCCAAGTCGTAGCGGCCGGCCTCCAGCGCCGGCACGAGGTCGACGCTGTTGTCGCAGGTCACCTCGACCGGCACGTCAGGATGCGCCTGGGCGAAGCGCGCCAGCACGCGCGGCAGCAGCATGGTGGCGTAGTCGTCCGGCGAGCCGATGCGGATCGGCCGCGCGGCGGCGGCGGGGCGCATCGCCGCCATGATCTCGTCGTTCAGGCTCAGCATGCGCCGGGCGTAGGGCAGCAGTTGCTCGCCGTCGCGGGTGAGGCGGACGCCGCGCGTGTCGCGTTCGAACACGCGCTTGCCCACCGCATCCTCCAGGCGCTTGACCTGCTGGCTGACGGCGGCCTGCGTGCGCAACAGCGCCTCGGCCGCGCGGGTGAAGCTGCGCGCGTCGGCGACGGCGACGAAGGCGCGCAGCAGGTCGGTGTCGAGGTTGGCCGGCATCGCCGCCATTGAAGCAGACGGCGCCCCGCGCGTCCATGCCCCGCCGCTCATCACGGACCGTGATGGATACATAAAGCCTATTTGTTTCAAATGGATACGCCCGTGCGCCTAGGCTGTCCGCCAACCGGTGCGGAGGCGACGATGATCCTGTTCGACGCGATGCGGAGCGTGGTGTGCGTGGCGGCGCGGCTGCCCGAGGGGCCGGTGCCCGTTCCGGCGCCCCGGCGCGGGGGGCTGCGGCCGCCGGTTCAGGCGCTGGCCCGCTTGGCGCGCAGGCGCCACGTCAGCAGCGCCGCGCCGGCGGCGGCCAGCAGCAGCGACAGCAGCTGCCCGTTGGTCAGCCCGCCGACGTCGCCCAGGTAGCCGGGGTCGGTCTCGCGGTAGACCTCGGTCCACGTGCGCAGCAGGCCGTAGACGATCATGGCGAAGGCGGCACGCGCGCCGGCCGGGAAGCGCCGCGCCGGGAACAGCCAGACCAGCGCGAAGAGCAGTGGCCCTTCGGTCAGCGCCTGATAGATCTGCACGGGGTGGCGGGGCATCCAGTCGTGCACCGGGAAGATCACCGCCCACGGCACGTCGGCGGCCTTGCCGACCATCTCCTGGTTGATGAAGTTGGCGAGCCGGCCGAGGAACAGCCCCGGCGGGGCGCCCAGGACGATGGCGTCGAACAGGCGGGCGGGCGACACGCCGTTGCGCCGCGCCCACAGCACGGCGGCCAGCGCCAGCCCGATCATGCCGCCGTGGCTGGCCATGCCGCCCTTCCACACCATCAGGATTTCCAGCGGGTGCGCCAGGTAATAATCGGCGCGGTAGAAGACCACCTCGCCCAGCCGCCCGCCGGCGATGACGCCCAGCACCGCCCAGGTGAGGAAGTCGCCGGGCTCGACGCCGTTCGGCAGCTTCGCCTCGCGGCGCATGACGGCTTCGAAGATCTTCAGGCCGATGATGAAGCCGACGAAGTAGGCCAGCCCGTACCAGCGGATCGCCAGCGGCCCCAGCGAGACCAGCACGGGGTCGATGGTGACGACGAAATGCTCCGGCACGGCGGCTGTTCCTCATGGGTTTCGGGCGCCGCTCAAGCTACGCACGGGGCGCGGCCCGTCAAGGGCGCGGGTGACCGATGCCCGATGGAAGGCCGCGAAAGATCCGGTACGCGCCGCTTCCCCGCCGCCGGTGCGGCGGGGAAGCGGCTGTCCGGTGCGCCGGGTCAGGCTATGAAGTAGTCGAGTTCGGCGGCCGCCGCCTTGGTGGAGGTGGTCCGCACCGTCATCAGCGTGAGTTGCCCGCCTTCCACCAGCGCCGGATCGGCGTTCCTGGCGTGGATCTGGTCGGTCAGCAGGTAGCTGCGGCCGTTGGTGGTGCCGACGAGGTCGGTGACGTCGATGACACCCGAGGATTCCTCATCCCGGGTGATGGCCGCCGTGGGGCGGACGGCGGTGCCGAACAGGCGGGGGTCGTGCTCGGCCAGCGGGATCAGCGTGTCGGTCCGGATGTCGTACTGCCAGACCTTCGCCGAGTACGCCTGGTTGCCCGGATCCTCCTGCAGGATGATCTTGCCGTCCCGGGTGACGGTCATGTTGTCAAGCATCTGCTGACCCTCGTTGCCGTCCAGCAGCATCGTCAGCTTGCCGCCCTTCGACGGGTCGGCCGGGTCGGTGAAATCCATCTGCCACAGGCGGCTGGTGGCGTCCTCGCCCGTGACGTGCTGGTCGAAGGTGAAGGTCTGGTTGTACTCGGGGTGCGCGCCGTCCGGCTTCAGGGTGTCGAAGCGGTCGGTGGTGACGAAGTAGAAGCGGCCGGGAGTGTTCGGATCCCAGGCGCCGTCCTCGGGACGCAGGAACTCGGTGACGCCGGCCGTCTCGCTGCGCGATTGCAGCGTCTTGCCGTCCAGGCTGCTGACATCGCCGAAGTCGACCATGCTGAAGTTGGGCTGGGCCGAGGAGAAGCCGCCAGCGGCGTCGCGCGTCTCGTCGGCCGCGCCGTCGACCTTGACGCCATAGAGTTTGCCGTTGGTCAGGCCGGCCTTGTCCAGCGCGGTGCCCGTGGATGTCTTGTCGCCGACGTAGACGTAGACCTGGCCGGGCCGCGAGTCGTCCAGACCGATGACGATCGTCTTGTCGCTGGCGTGCGGACTGGCGACGACGTTCTCGAACGAAAGGTTGCCCATGCGGGCCAGTTCGTAGCTGTTGCCGGCCTCGCTGCCCGTCACGAAGTGGGCGAAGGCGCGGCCGTCGGCGCTCTCTTCGCCGCTCATAAAGATGCGGCCGTCGGCATAGCCTTTGCCGGAAGCGGCGTTGTAGAAGGCGGTGGTCGCCGGCAGGTCGGCCGAGCACAGCCGGTCGAGCGCCACGGCGCCGGCCTTGTAGGAGGCTGTGGCGGTGTCCCAGGTCAGGGTCTGCTTGATCAGATCCTCGCCGGCGGTGACGGCCAGCGTGCTCTTGTCCACGGTCCACTTGGACACGAAGGCCCCCGTGGCGCCATGCGCGTGCACCGCGCCCAGCTTGGAGCCCAGCTCGTGGTTCATCAGCACGGTGAAGGTGCCGTTGCCGTTGTCGAACGCGCCGAGGCCGTCCGGGATGCCGGCCATCCGATAGCCGCCGACCGAATCGCCGACGGTGAGGATGGAGGTCGTTGTGACGTTTGCGTTCAACGGAACCAGATAGGGCGCCGTGGTCGTGGACGGTCCGGTAGCCATTACTCTCCCCTGTATGCAGTGCGGTCGCGGGCCGGGCGAAGGTGCTGCCCAGCTCTGGCTTGGCGCAGGCATACGAGCGAAGGGCCGTTACAGGGGCATGGCGGCGGCTTGAATATTCCACGATGTTTCTGTTGCAGGATGGTTGCGGGCCCTCTCCGGCGCACTCACGCCGCGCGGATGCCGGCGAGGAAGCGTTCGACCTCCTGGCGCAGGGCGGCGGACTGGCGGGTCAGCTCGTTGGCGGCGTCCAGCACGTGGCTGGCGGCGGCCCGCGTCTCGCGGGCGGACTGCGTGACCTGGACGATGTTGCTGGACACCTCCTCCGTCCCCTGGGCGGCCTGCTCCACGTTGCGGGCGATCTCGCTGGTGGCGGCCGACTGCTCGTCGACGGTGCCGGCGATGGTGGCGGTGCTGTCGTTGATCGAGCCGATGGTGCGCCCGATGTCCTGAATGGCCGCCACGGCGCCGCCCGTCACCTGCTGCATCGCCGCGACCTGGGCGGAGATCTCCTCGGTCGCCTTGCTGGTCTGGTTGGCGAGGTTCTTCACCTCGCTGGCCACCACGGCGAAGCCCTTGCCCATCTCTCCGGCGCGGGCGGCCTCGATGGTGGCGTTGAGCGCCAGCAGGTTGGTCTGGCTGGCGATCTTGTTGATCAGGCTGACGACGTCGCCGATCTTCTGCGCCGCATCCGACAGGCCGTTGACGGTGACGTTCGTCTCGTCCGCTTCGCGCACGGCCTGGCCGGCGATGGCGCTGGACTGCTTGACCGCGCTGGAGATGGCCTGGAGCGTCGCGGCCATCTGCCGGCTGGCGGCGGCCACGGTCTGCACGTTGAGCGACGTCTGCTGGGCTGCGGCGGCGGAGGCGGCGACGCGGCCGTTGGTCTGTTCGGCGGTGGAGGCCATGCCCTGGGCCGTGCTGTCCAGCTTGCGGGCGGCGGCGGCCACCGTGTCGAGGATCTGCACCACGCTGGCCTCGAAGGACTGGACGAGGCGGCCGACGGTGGCGGCGCGCTGCTCCTTGGCGGCCTGTTCCCGGCTCTGCTCGGCGGCGAGGCGCTGCGCCTCCTCCTTCTCGGCCACCAGCTTGGCGTGGGATTCGTTGAAGTGGGTCTGCACCTGGACGGCGGCGCGCCGGAAGACGACGGTGATGCCGGCGCCGACCACGACGATGCACAGCACGGCGGCGGCCATGAGCATCCAGAAGCCGCGCGCGGCGTCGGTCACGTCGACGGTGGCCACCAGCCGGGCCACGTCCTTTCCGGCGGCGTCGTAGAAGGGCAGCATGGAGACGCGCAGCGTGCGGCCGTCCAGGCCGACGCGCTGGTGCACCGGCTCGCGGCCGGCCACCGCCTCCTCCAGCTGAGGGCGCAGCGTGTCGAGGGGCAGCTTGCGGTCGTTGCCGCTGACCAGCGCGTGGGTGGCGAACTGGTCCCAGTTCACCGCGCGGCCGGCCGCCTTGGCGTTGGCCTCCCACGCCTCGCGCTTCAGCACGGCCTTGGCGACGAGGGCGTCCAGGTCGATGCGGGAGGCCTTCTTGATGTCGGCCAGAACGTGGTCGATCTCCTCGCCGAACTCGACGTAGCCGATCAGCGTGCCGGCGTGCCGCCACGGCAGGACGACGCGCAGCGTGAACAGGCCGGAGGCGCCCATTTCCACGCCGGCCGCCTGGGCGCCGGACTGCTGCGCCTTCAGCATGGTCGTGCGCTCCACCGTGTCGCCGTGCTGGGGCGGGTTGTGGATGCGGACGAAGTTCTTGCGCTCGGGCGAATGGATGTAGAAGTGCGTGATGGAGTAGGCCGCCTTCAGATCGGCGAACAGGGGGCCTGCCAGCTTCACCACCGCGTCGCGGTCGCCGGCGACGTAGGTCTCGCGCAGGGGCGTCACCTCCATGACGGTGCGCGCGGCGGCGGCCAGCTTGTCCGTCTCGGCCTTCAGCCCCTGGGCGATCACGAGCCCGAGGTGGTCGGTGAAGGTCCGCTCCTCGGTCTGGCGTTCGGATACGGCCTGCCAGCTGATGCCGATCACGGCCAGGATGCCGACCACGAGGATGGCCGCGAACAGCGGCAGCAGGATTTTCCGCGTCAGATGGGTGTTGTCGCTGCTTCCCTTCCGTCCGAACACCAGTGCCAGCATGGCGGCCTTCCTTTTCCGTTCCCGTCTTGAGCCGACGCCGAAGCGATGGGCGGGCAATGCGATGGAGTGAGTAACCAGGTATGCAGATGGCGCGGTTTTGTTTTCAAAGTGACACGATGGTGAGTGATATGTAGCAAAACCTTCCTGCCGCCTGTCGACGCAATGGAATTGCGCGAGCTTTCTGAAGCGTCTCCCTACAATTGGACTTTCACCGGCGGCTTGGCCGCCGACGGCAATATGATTAGAGTCGCAACTCTTCGAACGAAAACTTAATCATCCCTCTGAAAAGACTTGTCTGCGCAATCGCGCCCTGTCATTCGACAATTTGTCGCAGGGGTATTCCGCGCCGCCCGATGACACGGCCGCCGCCAGGTCTCGGCCGACTGGTTCGTCTACGGGTAGGGCTGCACCAGCACGCCGCGCGCCACGCGGCGCACCGCGGCGGTGAGCGCCGCCAGGGTGCGGCTGGCGATGCGGCTGCGCTGCCAGAACAGCGGCACGTCGAGCGGCCGGTCCGGCATCAGCGCCACCAGCCGCCCGGCGCGCAGGTGGCCGGCGACCAGCACCTCCGGGTTCATGCCCCAGCCGAGGCCGGCCAGGGCCGCGTCGACGAAGGCCTGCGAGGCGGGCAGCCAGTGGGTGGGCGGCGTCGCCTCCGTGCCCAGCGCGTGGCGCAGCCACTGCGCCTGCAGCCGGTCCTTGCTGTTGAAGGTCAGGCAGGGGGCGCGGGCGATCGTCTCGCCGTTCAGCCCGTCGGGGACGTGGCGGCGGACGAAGGCCGGGCTGGCCGTGGCGACGTAGCGCAAGGCCCCCAGGGGCGTGCTGTCGCAGCCCTGCACCGGCTTGGCGTGGGCGGTGACGGCGGCCAGCACCTCGCCCCGGCGCAGCCAGTCGGCGCTGTGGTCCTGGTCGTCGAGGACGAGGTCGAACAGGCAGTCCGGCACCTCCGCCATGGCGGCGACGAACCAAGTGGCGAGGCTGTCGGCGTTCACCGCGACGCGCAGCGTCACCGGTGCGGCGGCGGGCTCCAGGCCCGGCAGGTCGCGGTGCAACTCGCTCTCCAGCAGCGCCACGCGCTCGGCGTGCTGGCACAGGCGCTGTCCGGCCGGGGTACCGGTGCAGGGGTGGCCGCGCACCACCAGGACGGTGCCCATCCGCTCCTCCAGCAGCTTCACGCGCTGCGACACGGCGGAGGGGGTGACATGCAGCTGCTGCGCGGCACGCTCGAAGCTGCCGGTGCGGATGACGGCCGCCAGCGCGGCGAGCAGGGCGTAGTCCAGCATGGATTAGCAACGCTGAATCGGATCAAGGATCTTTAACGATGCTAATCCAGGTGGGCGTGGTAGCGGAAGCGGACCCGAACATGAAAAGGGGCCGCCCATGCTGTCCGCCATGCCGTTTGCCGCGCCGTCCGCCTTCGCCTCCGGCCTGTTCCTGGGGCTGGGCCTGATCGTCGCGATCGGCGCGCAGAACGCCTTCGTGTTGCGCCAGGGGCTGCGCGGGGAGCACGTGCTGTGGGTGTGCCTCGCCTGCGCGCTGTCGGACGCGGCGCTGATCGCCGCGGGCGTGTCGGGCTTCGCCGAGGCCAGCGCCCGCGCGCCGTGGCTGGAGGCGGCGACGCGCTGGGGCGGGGCGGCCTTCCTGTTCGCGTACGGGCTGCGCAGCTTCCGCGCGGCGGTGGCGTCGGACGCGGCGCTGCGGCCGGCGGAGGCGGTGCCGGCCGGCCTGGGCGCCACGCTGGCGGCGTGTCTGGCGCTGACGTGGCTGAACCCGCACGTCTACCTGGACACGGTGGTGCTGATCGGATCGGTGTCCACCCAATTCGTGGAGGCGAAGGGCGCCTTCGCGCTCGGCGCGGCGACGGCGTCCTTCGCGTTCTTCTTCGCGCTGGGCTATGGTGCCCGCCTGCTGCGCCCGGTGTTCGCCCGGCCGGCCGCGTGGCGCGCGCTGGAGGCGGCCATCGGCGGCGTCATGTGGGTGATCGCGGGGATGCTGGTGGTGTGATCGGCGGCCAGCTATCGCACCACACGTAAACTCGGTCTTTCTTGCTTGGGAGATCTGCTGGGTAGACCTACCAAACCAAACACGAGATTTTCAATTTCGTCCGTTGGAATATTCAGTTCAGCAGCGATATGATGCTTCGATACCTTTTCGTTCCATAGTTCGCTGAACACTTTTTTCCACACAACAGATTCCTCGCGAGGGGCGCTGTTTGGTTCTTTTTCTCGATACCCGCGCCTATTTATGTCAATGCAATAGCTTCTGTATTGCCAGTCAGTAAGGCGTCCTAGTTTATGAAGTCTGTAAGTTAGAGCAGACAGGGATACACCCCACCTTTTCTTAGATTCTATTAAGTTTTCAAGAGATCCAGCAATAGGTATTCGCGATTTCACGTCAGCGGCAGGCATTAGAAACGCGGATGCAAAGTTATTTGCTTCTATTTCGGCAGACCTTCCCTGACGAGGTCCGCCGTGTTTGTGTAAAATGAGATGACCCAATTCATGTGCAGCATCAAATCTGCTCCGTTCGGTGGATTTAAATGTATTCAGAAAAACGTACGGAACTTGGTTTCTCCAGCATGAGAACGCATCTACGTTTTTTGTATTCTCAGCTAGGGAGAAAACACGCACTCCCTTGGACTCAAGCAGTTTCACCATATCGCTAACAGGTTGTTCGCCAAGTGCCCAATGGCGACGAAGTGTGGTCGCTGCGGCTTCTGGATTGCGTTCAGAAGAAAGGTCCACAAGATCAGGATTAGGCAGGTTGAAACGCTCGCTAACCCAGTCGCATAGAAGGTAGGCGAGAGATCCTGCCGCCAGTGCAGCCTCTCTTTCTCTTGCCGTCATGTCTGTAAGGCTTCGAAAGCTTACAGCATCTTTTTCAAGCTCGTCTATATCTGGTCCCATGAAAAATTCCCTGGGAAATCCCAGCGTAGAAATAATAGCTTCAAATGTGCTTTGGTCTGGCTCGTTGTTTGCTTTCTCCAGCCGCGTTACCGTAACAGGTGACACGCCAATAAGATCGGCAAACTCTTTACTGGATAGCCTTCGCCTTCTCCGGGCAAGTCGCAGACGGCTAGGATTAAACATTTTCCTACTTCTTCCTGGTTACCTGGATATCGAACACTTGGGGTGGCGCGTTGTCATCCTCGACAACATCGATGGAATTCCACTCGCCGCGTTTCAGAATAAAGATGCGCTCGCTAAACCCATAGAACTGGTGTCCTTCAATTGCCAGAGGGCATGATAGCTCGGCGCGTACATCATCTCCTTCGACGTAGACAAGCAAGTACCAAACGGATGCATTTAGCCGCTTGCGGTCTTCCTCCTCATATTCAGGGAAAAGATTGCCGCAGCTAAGTGCGATAGCCCTTGCTGAAGCGGCACCCTTGTCCGAAATCGCCTTCGGATCTCGCGATTCCTCGCATGCGCTGTCAGCATTCTGGAAAATAATCTTAATCCCCTTCTGGGGGTCGTAGGTGGCCTCAATGTTATCAGTTCGGTCGATCTGCCAGCCTTTCGGGCAAAATAGATCACGGACTGCGCCAGTACCAAAGATATAGGAAAGCTGCCCAGCTGCGTTCGCCGGATGACTGATCAATGCCTCTCGCTTGGCGCCAACCGCGATGCGGACTACTTCAAGGATTTCCTCCTTAGTGGTGCCGAAATCTTGCAATCGGACACCAACCTCTTGGTCTTCTTTGAATACACGCACCGGGGTCATGGCAGGGGCCTCGTGTTAATTTTTTCCGCCTCATTTGTGGAGGAAAAAATTAACACGGTCAATAGCCCTTTTTATGCCGGAACCTGTCGGCATAGCGAGGGACGCTGTCGCCATTGATCGGCCAAAGCGGGCGAGTAGGTGTCAGCCCCTTCGCTCCGCGCCGGCGATCCTTACTCGTCGCCCATCTTGAGCGCGGCGATGAACGCGCTCTGCGGGATCTCGACCTGGCCGAACTGGCGCATGCGCTTCTTGCCTTCCTTCTGCTTGTCCAGCAGCTTGCGCTTGCGGCTGATGTCGCCGCCGTAGCACTTGGCGGTCACGTCCTTGCG
>Ga0196970_1000411_pt1 | contig 51031 bp, 41 predicted proteins | sample S1v_513CmetaG_FD_148672 | JGI IMG/M metagenome (GOLD analysis project Ga0196970, IMG submission 148672) | Soil microbial communities from Anza Borrego desert, Southern California, United States - S1+v_5-13C | ecosystem: Environmental > Terrestrial > Soil > Desert | place: USA: California... | reverse complement strand
CGGCGCCGGAGAGCAGGTGGGCGCCCACCTCGGAGCCCTTCTCGATGACGCACACCGACAGGTCCTTGCCGCTCTGTGCGGCCAGCTGCTTCAGGCGGATGGCGGCCGACAGGCCGGACGGGCCGGCACCCACGACGACCACGTCGTATTCCATCACCTCGCGCGGTTCGCGCTCCATGTTCCCTGGCCTCCCGAATGTTGTACCGCCGCGGCACTCGGCGGGGGCGTCGGCGCGCCCAAAGGTGGGTGTAGCTAAGCCCATGTATGAACACAGGTCCCGTGCTAAGGTCAAACCATGAGTGACCTGAGCGACATCCTGTCGGCGTTGCGCTGGCATGTGGAAATCGGCTGCGACGAGGCCATCGCCGACCTCCCCACCGACTGGGGCACCCTGGCGGCCCGGCCGCTGCCGGCACGCCCGGCCGGTGCGGCGCCGCGCGCCGGCATCCCCGCCGGCCCTGGCCCGGCCGCGCGTCCGGCCACCGCCCGCGCCCCGGCCGAACCCGGCCAGCCGCTGGGCGCCAGCGAGGCCGGCGCCTCGGCCCGCGCCCGCGCCCGCGAGGCGGCCTCGCTGGAGGCGCTGGAGGCGGCGGTGCGCGACTTCGACGGCTGCGCGCTGAAGCTGACCGCCACCAACACCGTGTTCGCCGACGGCAACCCCAAGGCCCGCATCATGCTGGTCGGCGAGGCGCCGGGCGAGGACGAGGACCGCCAGGGCAAGCCCTTCGTCGGCGTCAGCGGCAAGCTGCTCGACCGCATGCTGGCCCACATCGGCCTGGACCGCACCAGCGTCTACATCACCAATATTCTGCCGTGGCGCCCGCCCGGCAACCGCAGCCCGACGCAGGCGGAGATCGCCGCCTGCCTGCCCTTCCTGGAACGCCACGTGGCACTGGTCGCGCCGGACGTCCTGGTGCCGCTGGGCGGCACGTCCGCCAAGACGATTCTCGACCGCAGCGAAGGCATCACGCGCCTGCGCGGCCAGTGGTTCGAGTACAGCACACAAGGTCTGGCAAAACCGGTGCCGGTCCTGCCCATGCTCCACCCGGCGTATCTCCTGCGCAATCCCATCTCCAAAAGGGAGGCGTGGCGCGATCTTCTGACCTTGCGCCAAAGGCTCAGCCACCTGGACTAAAGCGAAATTTCTTCGCCGGGCAAATCACTGAACGATATACGATTTCCCCCGAACGTTGGCTTGACGGACGAATCCGGGGCTTGCGATTCGCCGAGTGCGAGTCTATTTCGGTCAAATGCTCGGGAATTGTTGCAACGCAGCAAAGGGGACAACCATGCTGCGCTCAAAACTCCTGGCGGCCGTGTGTGCGACGCTGGCGATCGCCGTCGCACCCGACCTGAGCGGCCCGTTTCCGGCCGCACAGGCCGCCCTCGTGATCCACGGTCCGGACGGGCGTCCGGTGATACCGCTGGGTTTTGATTTCCCCGAACAGCCTTTGCTGCTGTCGGAGGACGCGGACGCGCGCGCCGTCCAGCTGTCGGAGGACGACGCCCACCGCTACCGCCGCATCTTCGGCCTGCAGGAACGCGGCGAGTGGGAGGCGGCGGACTGGGAAATCCGCCAGCTGGGCGACAAGCGCCTGCTCGGCCACGTGCTGCGCCAGCGCTACCTGCACCCCGACCGCAAGGCCAGCTTCGAGGAGCTGTCGGCATGGCTGCGCAAGCACGGCGACCTGCCGGGTGCCGAACGCATCTTCCAACTGGCCGAACGCCGCGCCCCCGCCGGCCAACGCCCGCCCAAGGCGCCGCGCGCCGAGGGCGAACGGCTGACCGGCTCGCTGGAGCGCATGGCCGGTTCCCGCCCGCAGCCCGTCGGCGACGAATTCACCATCGAGGGCGAGGAGACGCTCGCCATCGCGCCGCGCAGCCGCACCAGCACGCGCAAGCGCGCCGACGTGGCCGCCGCCGGCCGGGTGGAGGACCTGCTGCGCGCCGGCAAGCCCGGCGCCGCCCTGGCGCTCCTGAACGACGACGAGTTCGCCCGCGCGCTGGACTCCGTGCAGTACGACGCCACGCGCGCCCGCATCGCCGGGGCGCTCTACTACGCCGGGGAGGTGACGCAGTCCCTGGCGCTCGCCTCGGCCAGCGCCGCGCGCTCGGGCGAGGTGGTGGACGAGGCGCACTGGATCGCCGGGCTGGCGGCGTGGCGGCTGAAGCAGGTCGACCGCGCGTCCCGCCACTTCGACGCCATGGTGGCCGCCTCGCCGCGCTCGCCCTGGCGCTTCACCGCCGCCGCCTTCTGGGCGGCGCGCGCCCACATCCTGAAGGGCCGGGGGGAACAGGCGCGCGCCTACCTCACCGCCGCCGCCCGCTACCCGCACACCTTCTACGGCCTCGTCGCCAGCCGGGCGCTGGGCACGCTGGGCGACCTGCGCTGGCAGCTGCCGGAGCTGACCGGCGCCCACCTCGCGGCACTCGCCGAACGTCCGGGCGGGGCGCGCGCCATCGCCCTGCTCCAGGCCGGGCAGAAGGACATGGCGGAGGAGGAGCTGCTGCGCACCCACCCGCGCGGCAACGGCCGGATGGAGGAGGCGCTGGTCATCCTCGCCGACCGCTCCGGCCTGCCGGAACTGGCGCTGCGCGTCGGCAACGCGGTGACCGGGCCGGACGGCGCCCCCTACGACGCCGCCCTGTTCCCGCTGCCGCACTGGGCGCCGCGCGGCGGCTTCAGCGTGGACCGCGCGCTGATGTTCGCGGTGATGCGGCAGGAATCGCGCTTCGACCGGCGTCTGGTCAGCCCGGCCGGCGCCTTGGGCCTCATGCAGATCATGCCGGCCACCGCCAGCCACGTGCGCGAGCGCAACGCCGACATCGACGAGAAGGACACCGCGCGCAACGCCCTGTTCGAACCGGCCACCAACATGGAACTGGCCCAGCGCTACCTGGCCGAGTTGCTGGGCATGCCGGAGGTCGGCAACAACCTCTTCCTCTTCGCCGCCGCCTACAACGCCGGCCCCGGCAACCTGCTGAAATGGCGGCGCGAGATGGAGGACGTGGACGACCCGCTGCTGTTCATCGAAAGCCTGCCGTTCTGGGAGACGCGCGACTACATCGAGAAGGTGCTCGCCAACTTCTGGATCTACCGCCTGCGCCTGGGCCAGGAGACGACCTCGCTGGACGCCGTTGCGGCGGGCCGTTGGCCGGTCTATATGCCGGTTGACGCCCGACCGACGCAGGTGGCCCAGCATGCCGAAGATTGACGAGACCCGCCCCTTCCTCCCCGTCAACATCGCCGTCATGACGGTGTCCGACACCCGCTCGGTCGAGGACGACCGCTCGGGTGCCGCGCTGATCGAGCGGCTGGAGGGCGCCGGACACCGGCTGGCCGCGCGCGCCATCGTGAAGGACGACGTGGCTTCCATCCGCGCCCAGGTGCAGGCGTGGATCGCCGACCCGCAGATCGACGTGGTGCTGACCACCGGCGGCACCGGCGTGACGGGCCGCGACGTGACGCCGGAAGCGGTGGAGGGCCTGTTCGAGAAGACCATCCCCGGCTTCGGCGAGCTGTTCCGCTGGCTGAGCTACGAGAAGGTCGGCACCTCGACGATCCAGAGCCGGGCGACCGGCGGTGTGGCCAACGGCACCTACATCTTCGCCCTGCCCGGTTCCCCCAGCGCCTGCCGCGACGCCTGGGACGGCATCCTGCAGGCCCAGCTCGACAACCGCCACCGCCCCTGCAACCTCGTCGAGCTGATGCCACGCCTGAACGAGCATCGGGCATGACCTGAAGGCGAGTGTTGCCCCCACCCTCCCCACTTCGTGGGTCCCCTCCCTCCCCCGCTTCGCAGGGGAGGGCAAGTAAAGGCCCCCTCCCCTGCTCTCAGCGGGTCCGAAGGACCCGCCTGTCGCGGCAGCCGGATCGAAGATCCGGCGAGAGCGAAGCGGGGGAGGGTCGGGGTGGGGGCAAACGACATTCCATGAATTCCCCCGCCCTCCTCTCCATCCTCACCCGCCTCCCCGCCTTCTCCGGCCTGACCGCGGCGGACCTCGAACCGCTGCCGCTCAAGGGCGTGGCGCACGACCACGTCCGCCTGAGGGGCTGCTGCGTGGTGGCGCGCATCCCGCGCTGGAGCCAGGTCGGGCTCGACCCCGCCGCCAACCTCGCTTACCAGGCGACGGCCTTCGCCCGCGCCGCTGCCGGCGGCCACACGCCCGAACTGGCCGCCGTGCTGGAGCCCGGCCCGACCCTGCCCATGGGCGCCTTGCTGGTGGGAGAGATCGTCGGCCGCCCGCCCCGCCTGCCCACCGACATGCCGGCCATCGCGCGCGCTCTGGCGGCGCTGCACCGCCTGCCGCTGCCGCCCAGCTCCGAACGCCCGCCGCTCGCCAGCCCGGTCGACCCGGTGGCCGCCACCCTGGCGCTGGTCGAGCGGCAGGCCGCGTACTTCGACACGGCCGGCCTCGCCCCCGCCGCCCGCACCCGCCTCGCCGAGGAACTGGAGGCCGCCCGCCATGACCGTCCCGACCTCCCCCTGCCTATCACCCTGGTCGGCACCGACGTGCACCCCGGCAACTTCCTGATCGACGCCACCGGCAAGGCATGGTTCACCGACCTGGAGAAGGCGCAGTACGGCCATCCCGGCATCGATCTGGCGCACGCCAGCCTCTACACCTCCACCATGTGGGACCCCGCCGTGGCGGCGGCGCTCTCGCCGGACGACGTCACCGCCTTCCACGCCGCCTGGGAGGCGGCCGTCCCGCCGGACCTCGCCGCCGCCGTGCGGCCGTGGCTGCGTCCCTTGCGCCGGCTCACCTGGCTGCGCAGCCTGTCGTGGATGGCGCGCTGGAAGGTGGAGGGCGAGCGTTTGTCACCGGGCATGCCGGCCGAACTGTGCGCACATCTGCGCGCACGCCTCGACGACGTCTTCCGTCCGGACACCATCGACCGGGTAAGGCACGAGTGGCGCTGACGCTCGCCCGGAACGACATGGTTATGGAAGGATTAAGGAATTGGGCCATAGGCTCGACCCTGCAACTCGGCAAGCAACGGGACCCGGCATGACGACCTCCCGGACCACGCGCGCGTTTCTGGCTTCCGCGCTCCTCGCGACAGCGCTTTGGCTGCCCGCCCCGGCAACGGCCGGCACGCAGGCGGAGGCGCCGTCGTCGTTCACCGGCAGCTACCTCGCCGGCCGCTTCGCCCAGCACCAGGACGACTGGCGCGCCGCCGCTCAGTACCTGTCGCACGCGTTGAGCGCCGACCCGGACGAGCTGTCGCTGCTGCGCCGCACCTACATGCTGCGCCTCAGCGAGGGGCGCATCGACGCCGCCCTCGACCTCGCCCGGCGTCTGGTGGAACGCGACGCCGAGCCGCAGATCGCCGCCACGCTGCTGATCGCCGACGCGCTGGCCCGCGGCCGCCTGGACGACGCCGAGGCGATGTCCAAGCGCATGCCGCGCGACGGCATGGCCAAGTTCCTCGGCCCCCTGCTCGACGCCTGGCTGGCCGTCGCCCGCAAGGACACCGAGCGCGCCATCCAGGCGCTGTCCGCGCTGTCGGCGGCGACCGGCTTCTCGGCGCTGCACGACCTGCACGCCGGCCTCGTGCACGACCTCGGCGGGCGCCCCGCCGACGCCGAGCGCCACTACGCGGAGGTGGTGAAGACGGAAGCGCCGCTGCGCGTCGTGCAGATCGTCGGCAACCACTACGAACGCATCGGCCGCAAGGACGAGGCCCGCAGGCTGTACGAGCGCTTCCGCGCCGACAACCCCGAGAGCCTGATGATCGAGCCGGCGCTGAAGGCGCTGGACGCCGGCGCCCGCCCGGCCGTCCCCACCGTCGCCGACGCCCGCCAGGGCATGGCGGAGGCGCTGTTCGACCTGGGCAGCGCGCTGCACCACGAGGGGGCGGAGGAAACCGCCCTGTTGTTCGGCCGCGTCGCCCTGCACCTGCGCCCCGACTTGGCGCTGGCGCGCATCATGATCGGCGACATCCTGGAATCGCGCGACCACCACGAGGAGGCGCTGACCGAGTACAAGGCGCTGGAGAACGATCCGGTGCTTGGCTGGTCGGCCCGCCTGCGCGCCGCCGACGTGCTGGCCCGCATGGAGCGCAACGACGAGGCGATCGCGATGTTCGCCAAGCTGGCGCAGGAACGGCCGGAGCGCACCGACGCGCTGGTCCGCCTGGGCGACGTCTACCGCGCCGGCAAGCGCCACGAGGAGGCGGCCGGCGCCTACACCACGGCGCTGCAGCGCATCGGCACCCCGACCGAGCGCCACTGGTCGGTGTTCTACGCCCGCGCGCTGTCCTACGACCGCATCAACCGCTGGCCGGACGCCGAGGCCGACCTGAAGAAGGCGCTGGAGCTGCGGCCGGAGGAGCCGTACCTGCTGAACTACCTGGGCTACAGCTGGGTGGACAAGGGCCAGAACCTGGACCGCGCCAAGGCGATGATCGAGCGCGCGGTCGAGCTGAAGCCCCGCGACGGCTACATCATCGACAGCCTGGGCTGGGCGCTCTACCGCATCGGCGACTTCGAGGGCGCGGTGACGCGGCTGGAGCGCGCGGTGGAGCTGCGCCCCGTCGACGCCACCATCAACGACCACCTGGGCGACGCCTACTGGCGCGTCGGCCGGCGCACCGAGGCGCGCTTCCAGTGGCAGCGCGCGCTGCGCACCGCCGACGAGGAGCCGCTGAAGCAGCAGATCGAGGAAAAGCTGGAGAAGGGCCTGCCCGACACCCGCGCCGCCGAGGTGGGAGCGCCGAAGGCCCAATGACCACTCCGGAAATCGTCGAGACGGCGCCCGCCAAGCTGAACCTCTACCTGCACGTGCTCGGCCGCCGCGCCGACGGCTTCCATGAGCTGGACAGCCTCGTCGCCTTCGCCGACGTGGGCGACACGGTGACGGCGCGGCCGGGCTTCGCCCGCGTGACATTGCGCGGCATGGCGCTGCCGCCGGTCGGGCCGCGGCTGGCGGTGTCCGGCCCCTTCGGCGCCGCGCTGATGGGCGAGGATCCGTCCCGCAACCTGGTGATCCGCGCCGCGCACGCGCTGGCCGCCCGGCTGGGGCGCGAGGCCGACGTGGTGCTGGTGCTGGACAAGCGCCTGCCGGTGGCGTCCGGCATCGGCGGCGGCTCGGCCGACGCGGCCGCGACGCTGCGCGCGCTGGCCCGCCTGTGGGAGGTGCCGGCGGACGCCGCCCTGCTGTACGAGGTGGGCGTGACGCTGGGCGCCGACGTGCCGGTGTGCCTCGCCGGACGCCCGGCCTTCTTCGGCGGCATCGGCGAACAGCTGGACGAGGCGCCCGCCCTGCCCGAGTGCCACGCCGTTCTGGTCAACCCCGGCGTCCCGGTGCCGACTCCGGCGGTCTTCAAGGCACGCACCGGCGCTTTCTCGGCCCCTGCCCGCTTCATCCGGGCGCCCGCCGACGCCGCGGAACTGGCTGCCCTGCTGCGCGAGCGCGGCAACGACCTGACGGCACCGGCCCTGACCGTCGCCCCGGTGATCGCCGACGTGCTCGCATCCATCGAGGGCACGGCCGGCTGCCTGCTCTCCCGCCTGTCCGGCAGCGGCGCCACCTGCTTCGGCCTGTACGCCACCGCCGCCCAGGCCGCCGAGGCAGCATCCGGCATCGCCGCAGCACAACCCAAATGGTGGGTCAAGCCCGCCCGCCTGCTGCCCGCCCCGGCCGACGCCCCGCCCTTGCCGCGCGGCCTGCAGGTGCCGGCCCGCCAGGACCTGGGCCAGGACATGGCCCCGCCGCCGCCCATCCCCTTCCCCGACACGGGCGGCTGGGGCGTGGGTTAACGGAGATTCAGCGAACCGCCCTTGCCCGCCCGGCGGCCGTGCGCGTGGTGGCGCAGGAACAGCCGCGTGCGGGTGCGCGCGTCGTCCACCAGCGGCACGATCGCCAGCAGGATGAGGAAGACCGCCAGCGGAACGGTGGTCACGTATCCCGCATGCTTGAAGCCCACCGCCCCCGCGGCACCGCCCACGAAGAACGACAGCAGCAGGGACGCCAGCAGCCCCAGACGGCGCCAATTAGGACGCACGGGCTTGTAGCGGGCGGATTCCTCCCGGGAGTTGATGTAGACGAGCTTGCCGAGTTCGATCCCGATGTCCGTCACGATGCCGGTCATGTGGGTCGTGCGGATCTCCGACTTGGAGACCTTGGTGATGATCGCGTTCTGCAAGCCCATGATGAAGCACAGCAGCAGGACCGTCAGCGGCACCGCCAGCGCCTGATGCGTTTCCAGGACGTTCCCCATCAGCCCGAAGCACAGGAGCAGCAGCGCCTCCCACAGCAGCGGGTAGGCATACTCGCTGCGCATCCGGTGATGGCGCCCCCAGTTGATGAGGATCGTCGAATAGGCCGAGCCGGCGACGAAGCACGTCAGCGACGCCAGCCCCGTGGCGACGGCCGCCATGTTGCTCAGGATCAGGTTGTCGGCCATAGACGACACGATGCCGGTCATGTGCGAGGTGTATTGCAGGACGGCGAGGAACCCGCCCGCGTTGATCGCCCCGGCGACAAAGGCGAGCGATACGCCGAGATGGATGTTGGCCCTTCTCGTCCGCCGGCTCTCCGACAAGGCGCGAAGGTAGGAGACTGGCATGCCCGCACCGCACAAAAGATCCCTCGCTATGCAGCATAGTCCAGCGGTTGCCCCTGGGAACAGTCCGTCGACAGCATCGCGGGGGCACCTCCACCGTTGTTCTTGATTTGTTCGCAGGATAATGCCATGCTCAAGGCATGGTCGACGAACTGCCGGATCGGGTGACGAAGGGGCGCGGCGCGGTCAGCAACCGCAGCGGCCGGTTCGAGCGCGCGATCCGCGTCACCATCGACGACGGCTGGGTCTCGGCGCTGGACGACGACCTGCCGCCGCTGCGCACGACGCTGACCGTCGACACCAGCCGCAGCGTCATCACCTACAACCGCTCGCCCGACATCCCGTTCGACCGCTCGATCAACCCCTACCGGGGGTGCGAGCACGGGTGCGTGTACTGCTTCGCCCGGCCAACGCACGCCTACCTCGGCCTGTCGCCCGGCCTGGATTTCGAGACGCGCCTGTTCCACAAACCCGACGCGCCGGAACTCCTGGTGAAGGAACTGCGCGCCAAGGGCTACCAGCCGGCACCCATCGCGCTGGGCACCAACACCGATCCCTACCAGCCGGTGGAACGCCAGCTGCAAATCACCCGCCGCATCCTGGAGGTGCTGGACGCCTGCAACCACCCGGCCGGGCTGGTCACCAAGTCCGCCCTGGTGCTGCGCGACGTCGACGTGCTGTCGCGCATGGCGGCGCGCAACCTCGTGCACGTCTGCGTGTCGGTCACCACGCTCGACCGCAGCCTCGCCCGCGCGCTGGAGCCGCGCGCCTCCACCCCCGCCCGCCGGCTGGACGCCATCCGGCAATTGAGCGAGGCCGGCGTGCGGGTCACCGTCATGGCCTCCCCCATGATCCCCGGCCTGACCGACCACGAGCTGGAATCCATCCTGGAGACGGCGGCCGAGGCCGGGGCGAAAGGTGCCGCCTACATCCTGCTGCGCCTGCCGCTGGAGATCGGCGACCTGTTCGAGGAGTGGCTGCACGCCCACGCCCCCGACCGCGCCCGGCGGGTGATGAGCCTGATCCGCCAGTGCCGCGGCGGCAATCTGTACGATTCCCAGTTCGGCCGCCGCATGACCGGCGACGGCCCCTATGCGGAGCTGCTGCGCCGCCGCTTCCACGCCGCCTGCAACCGCCTTGGCCTCGGTGGCCGGTCACCGCCGCTCGACCTCACGCAGTTCCGCCGGCCGGAGGCGCCCGGCGACCAGCTGGCGCTGTTCTGACAGGCGGCGACTTCCCGGCGTAGATCGGCTAACGTCGGTTGCATGCCGCGTCCCGGTTCCTCTCTTCCTTGCATCGCCCTGGCGGCCTTCCTCCTGGCGCCGCTTCCGGCCGCCGCCGGGATGGAGGGGGTGCCCGGCCTCGTGCTGTGGGCGTGGGAGCGGCCGGAGGACCTGCGCTTCATCGACCCCGCCACCACCGCCGTCGCCGCCCTGAACGGCACGCTGTTCCTGGACGGCGACCGCACCCTCTGGCGCCCGCGCCTTCAGCCGTTGCGCCTGCCCGACGGCACGCGGCGCATCGCCGTCGTGCACGTCCACCTCGGGCGCATCCGCCCGGCTGCGGGCGACGAACAGCGCCGCGCCGTGCTGGACCGCCTGTCCGCCGAGGCCAACCGGCCGGGCATCGCCGCCCTGCAGGTGGACTTCGAGGCACCGCCGTCCCTGCGCGCCTTCTACACGGCGTTGCTGCGCGACCTGCGCCCGCGCTTGCCGGCCGGGCTGCCGCTGTCGATCACCGCGCTGGCCTCCTGGTGCCTCACCGAACGGTGGACGGCGGACCTGCCGGTGGACGAGGTGGTGCCGATGCTCTTCCGCATGGGGCCGGCCGGCATCGCCATCCGCGCCCGCCTCGCCGACGGCGGCGACGTGACGCGCGCGGAGTGCCGGCGCAGCGTCGGCGTGTCGCTGGACGAGCCGTTCCCGCCGCTCAGGCCCGGCCGCCGCGTCTACGCCTTCAACCCGCGCCCGTGGACCGAAGCCGCCTACCGCGCCACCCTGCAGGCCCTGCCATGACCCTCGCGCGCGCCCTCGCCCCGCTGCTCCTCGCCGCCCTCGCCGCCGCCGGCGGGACGGCCCTGGCGTCGGGTCCGGTCCTTCCCAGCATGGTCTTCGTCAGCCAGGGCGGCTTCGCCACCGACGCGCCGCCGGCCTACGCCGCCGACCGGCTGGGCGTCGTCATGGCCGGCTTCAACGGGCGCCGGCTGTTCATCGCCTACCGCCGCCTGATGGGCCGGCCGCTGACCGCCGCAATGATGGCGGAGCTGGCGAAGCCCTGCTGCGAATTCTCCGACACCCTGCCCGGCGCCGTCGGCGCCTGGACCGACGCGCGCAAGGCGGTACCCGACGCGCCGCCACTCAAATACAGCGACACCGATCCCCACCGCATCGTCGACGGCGATCCCTATGTCTACGTGTTGAACTGCGCCCCCGACGCCTTCCGCACGGCGGCGGCGGTGCTGGCCGACCGCGTCGCGCGGCATGGGGCGGACGCGCCGGCGGTGCGCGACTGGCTGGCCGGCCAGGACCAGGTGTTCCGGGTGTGCTCGACCACCGACGCGGCACCCCCGGCCGATGCACCGCCGGACGCCCCGGCGTGGCTGCGCGCCGACCGCGTGTACCAGCAGGCCGCGGCGGCGCTCTACGGGCGGCGCTACGGCGACGCCGCGGCGCGCTTCACCGCCATCGCTGCCGACGCGGCCTCGCCCTGGAACGAAAGCGCCCCCTATCTGGTCGCCCGCATCCACGCGCGCGCCGTCGCCGACGCCACCGACGCCCGGAAGCGAATGGAGGCGGTGGAGGCCTACCGCGCCGCCGCCAAGCGGGTGCTGGACGACCCGACGCTGGCGGACTGGCGCCCGGACATCGGCCGGCTGGACGCCCTGGTCGCCTACCACGCCGAGCCGCAGGCGCGCGCCCGCGCGCTGGAAACGATGCTGCTCGCCGCTCCCGAAGACGCCGTGCCCGCCGTCGAGGTGGAGGATCTGGTGACGCTGGCACGGCGGCACCCGAACGCCTCCGACTTCACCGCCTGGGTCGCCGCGCTGCGCAATCCGGCCGAGACGCGCGACGACACGCTGGCCCGCTGGCGCGCCACCGGCGGCGCCCCGTGGCTGGTCGCCGCCCTGATGGCCACCGGCGCGTCCGATCCCACCGTGGACGAACTTCTGGCTGCCGCTGCCACGGTCGAACCGAATTCGTCGGCCTACGCCAGCGTGGCGTGGCACCGCGTCCGCCTGCTGATCGGGATCAGAGCGCTGGACGAGGCGCGCGCGGAGGTGGAGCGGGTCCTCACCCTGCCCGACCTCGACCCGTCCAGCCGCAACCAGTTCCGCGCGCACGGGCTGGCGCTGGCCCGGTCGCTGGAGGAGTTCGCCGCCTACGCCCCGCGCCGCGCGCTGTTCGTCTATTATCCGTCGGACGAGTGGATGACCCCGCCCAGCGGCGTGCCGGAGATGGAGCCCGACGACACGCTGGCGTGGCGCGCGGAGCTGAAGGCGCCGGAGCCGCACTACCTGGACACCGACACGGCGTCGGTCGCCAACACCCACCTGCCGATCCGGCGCCTGGCGGAGCTGGCCCGCACCGGCACGCTGCCGGCCCACGTCCGCCGCGACCTGACGCTCGCCGCCTGGACGCGCGCCGCCCTGCTCGACGACGCCAAGGCGGCGCGCGGCCTGGGCGCCGAGATCAAGGCATACTTCCCGGCGCTGGCCGGCGACCTCGACGCCCACGCGCAGGCGCGCGACGGTGCCCGCCGCCGCTTCCTCGCCGCCTTCATCCTGCTGAAGCTGCCCGGCGCCTCGCCGCAGGTGGAGCCCGGCATCGGCTATTTCTACGAACGCGACCGCATCGGCGCCTACGGCCCGCGCTGGTGGGAGGGGGCGAGCATCGGCGAGGGCCGCAAGGACTGCATCCTGCGCTGCCGCGACGCCGCCCCGGCCGACGCGCCCCGGCCGTCCTTCCTCACCGACGCGGACGTGAAGGCGGCGGAGGCCGAGGCCAAGGCGCTGGAACGGCACGCCGACGCCTCCGGCACGCTGGGCAGGACGGTGCTCGACTGGGCCAGGGCGAACCCCGGAGACCCGCGCGTACCGGAGGCGCTGCACCTCGCCGTGCGGGCGACGCGCTTCGTCCACACGCCGACCGACGTGTCGAGGCGCGCCTTCCAGCTGCTGCACAGGCGCTACGCCACGTCGCCCTGGGCCGCGAAGACGCCCTTCTGGTACTGACGCGCGACCTTGGCTATGGTCGCCGCCATGACGACCGATATCGCCACGAAAACCCGCCGCCCGCGCGCCGTCCGCACCGGCCCCGACCTCAGCCTGGAGATGGAGGCCGGCCCCGGCGCCGTCGTCTGCGGCGTGGACGAGGTCGGGCGCGGGCCGCTCGCCGGGCCGGTCATGGCCGCCGCCGTGGTGCTGCCGCCCGACGGCCTGCCGCCGGCCATCGCCGCGCGCATCCACGACAGCAAGGCGCTGACCGCCCGCGCGCGGGAGGAGCTGGTGCCGGAGATCGAGGCGCACGCGCTGGCCTTCTGCGTGGCCGAGGCGAGCGTGCAGGAGATCGACGCCATCAACATCCTGAAGGCCACCATGCTGGCCATGCGCCGCGCCGTGGACGGGCTGGCGGTGGCGCCGACGCTGGCGCTGGTCGACGGCAACCGGGCGCCCGACCTGCCGTGCGCCGTGCGCACCGTGGTGAAGGGCGACGCCAAGAGCCTGTCCATCGCCGCCGCGTCGATCATCGCCAAGGTGGCGCGCGACCGCGTAATGGTCGATCTGCACGCGCTCCACCCGGATTTCGGCTGGGACCGCAACGCCGGCTATCCGACGGCCGAACACCTCGCCGCACTCAAGCGCTTGGGGCCAACCGCGCACCACCGCACTAGCTTTGGTCCAGTACGTGAAGAACTCCGCCTAAGGCGCTGACTCGCAAGACTCTTTGCCAGAGAAAACCGTTGACGGCGACTCGGGAACGACTCATTGTCCGACCGAGTGATTCGCAGGTTGACGGTGGGTAGGATGGTTACGCCGAATCGGATTCTTCTGGGTGATTGCGTGCAGCTCATGAACGAGCTGCCGGCCGGCTCGGTCGACATGGTCTTCGCCGACCCGCCCTACAACCTCCAGCTGGGCGGCGAGCTGCTGCGCCCGAACCATTCCCGCGTCGACGGCGTGGAGGAGGACTGGGACAAGTTCCAGGACTTCGAGACGTACGACCGCTTCACCCGCGACTGGCTGAAGGCGGCGCGCCGCGTGCTGAAGCCGCACGGCTCGCTGTGGGTGATCGGCAGCTACCACAACATCTTCCGCGTCGGCGCCTCGCTCCAGGACATCGGCTTCTGGATCCTCAACGACATCGTCTGGCGCAAGACGAACCCGATGCCGAACTTCCGCGGCACCCGCTTCGCCAACGCGCACGAAACGCTGATCTGGGCCGCCCGCGACAAGGACGCGCGCTACCGCTTCAATTATGAGGCGATGAAGAACCTCAACGAGGACCTTCAGATGCGCAGCGACTGGGTGATCCCCATCTGCTCGGGCCCGGAGCGCCTGCGCGACGACACCGGCCGCAAGGCTCACCCGACGCAGAAGCCGGAGGCGCTGCTCTACCGCGTCATCATGTCCTCCACCCGCGTGGGCGACGTGGTGCTCGACCCGTTCTTCGGCACCGGCACCACCGGGGCGGTCGCCAAGAAGCTGGGCCGCAACTGGATCGGGCTGGAGCGCGACCCGGACTACGCCAAGGCCGCCCAGGCCCGCATCGACGCCACGCAGGCGGTGGACGACCACACCCTGCTCGACACCCCGCCCAAGCGCCAAGCACCGCGCGTGCCCTTCGGCACGGTGGTGGAGCGCGGCCTGCTGCGCCCCGGCACCGTCCTGGTCGACCAGCGCCGCCGTCTGGCGGCGAGCGTGCGCGCCGACGGCACGCTGGCCGGCGAAAGCTCCATGGGCCGCTGCCACGGCTCGATCCATCAGGTGGGTGCGGCGATGGCCGGCCTGCCGGCCTGCAACGGCTGGACCTTCTGGCATTTCGAACGCGCCGGCCAGCTCGTCCCCATCGACGTGCTGCGCGAGCAGATCCGCTCGGAGATGCACTGACGACGTGCGGGCGTTGGGTTTTCGCTGGCGCTCAACCCAACCTACGGAACTTCCCATGTAGGTTGGGTTGAGGCAAAGCCGAAAACCCAACGTTGGATCGCAATGCACGGGACGCGGGGCTGCCTTTTATCGCAGCCCCGTGCCTTGGCAGCCGGGGGGCGGCGTGTTACCTGTTCCGCCCATGAACAAGCTCTTTGCCACCGTCACCGCGCCCGTGCCGCGCTCGGCCCCGGCCACCGTGTCCCACCGCGTGTTCGTGCGCGACCTGGTGCTGGAAGCGCTGGTCGGCCTGTACGAGCACGAGCGCGCCAAGGCGCAGCGCATCCGCATCAACCTCGACCTCGACGTCGCCATCCCCGGCCTGACCGGCGAGGACGGCGTGCGGGCGATCCGCGCCGTGCTCGACCAGGGGCACGTCACGCTGATCGAAACCCTGGCCGAACGCATCGCCGAGCGCTGCCTGCAGGACGCCCGCGTGCGCACCGCCACCGTGCGGGTGGAAAAGCTGGACGTCTTCCCCGACGCCACCGTCGGCGTGGAGATCGAGCGGTCGCGCTGAACCGCGACCGCATCACCTCACCGCATCAGTACATCCGGCAGCCGTCGCTGACGCAGTGCAGCTCCTTGTACTGCGGGTTGCCGCTCGAATCCCGGCCGATCTCGAACTTCATCTGCAGGAACAGCGGGTTGTAGGTGAACCGCGCGGTCTCCCGCACCGCCGGCTTGCGGTAGAAGCCGTTCGCGGTCGCGAAGTTCACGGCGTTCGCCTTGAACGGCAGCAGCACATGCTTGTTGGCCGTGCTCTGGTACGGGCCGATCAGGGTATCGATCAACTCTTCCACCGTCTCGGCCTTGGCCGGCGCGGCGGAAAGCAGGATGCCGGCGGTCACCACGGCGGCGGTCCGGATGGTGGCGGTCCGGATGGCAGAGGTCAGCATGGCGGGGCTCCCGTTTCACCGATTGTCTGCCCATTGGTGACCGGCCCGCGGGAAAGGTTCCATCAGCGCGATCTCCAGGATCAGCTTCTGGCGCAACGCCTCGGCGAAGCTGTCGCGGCTCTCGGCCGTGCGCACGAAGGCGCCGGGGCCGCCCACCACGTTCTCCTGGAAGTACTCCTCCAGCCAGTCGTACTCGTCCAGGATGACCAGGGCGTTGACGGTGATGCCGTGCGCCGCCGCGCGGTCGCGCGCCTCGGCCGGCGGCGGGCCGCTGTTGGAAAAACCGTTGGAGACGAGGTCGATCACCTTGCGCGGCGCGTTCACCCCGCTCTTGGCGAACAGTTTGGCGCTGGCGTCGATGGCGCTGCCCAGCGCCGTTGAGTCCGCCCGCCCGTCGCGCGGCGCGTCCTGGATGCGCTTGGCGAAGGCCTCCGCCTGCTCGGCGTCGCCGATGGTGGTCCACGGCACCAGGACGCGGAAGGCGCCGGGACCGGAATAGGCCACCAGCGTGACGGCGATGCGGCTGGCGCTCGCCGCCGCGATCACCGCCGGGTCGCGGAATGCGGCGGCGTGGCCGCGCAGCTGGAACTCCAGCGCCCCCTCGCTGATGCTGGCCGACCCGTCGAGCGCCATAACGAGTTCGAGCCCGACCGGGCTGCCTTCCGGCTTCGCCTTCGGCTTCGGTCCGGCCATGGCCGGCGCACCGAGAAGGAACAGCAGGACGACGGCAAGAAACGCGCGACACGGCATCGGCAGGACCACCCGTAGGTTGGGTTGAGCAAAGCGAAAACCCAACAGCCCCGCACCGCCGGAACGTTGGGTTTTCGCCTGCGGCTCAACCCAACCTACGGGGGCGACGGCTGTGCGTGCGCCAGCGCGTGGCGGACGACCTTGCGCATCACCGACGGCAGCGCCTGCCCGCCCAACTGGTCGAGCGGCACCCAGATGCCGTCGGCGCGCGCCCAGTCCTCCCCGGCGCGGGCGGCGACGACCCCAAGTTCCAGGTGAAAATGGCTGAAAGTGTGGCGCACCGTCCCGGGCAGCGTCCGCCACGGCGCGGCCAGCGGTGCCGCGCGCTCCACCGCCCGCGCGTCCGGCAGCACCCCTTCCGCCCAGCCGGTGGAGGGCACCTCGGTCATGCCGCCCAGCAACCCGTCCTCGGCGCGCCGGCGCAGCAGCACGTCGCCGTGCGAGTTGATCAGCCAGTAGGCCACGCCGCGCCGCGTCGGCTTGTCGGCCTTGGCGGACTTGCGCGGCAGTTCCTCCTGGATGCCGGCCTCGCGGGCGTCGCACGCCTCGGCCAGGGGGCAGAGCATGCACTTGGGCTTGCGCGGCGTGCACACGCCGGAACCCAGGTCCATCATCGCCTGCGCGAAGTCGCCCGGCCGCTGCTGCGGCGTCAGCGTGGCGGCCAGTGCCCGCAGCTTCGGCTTCACGCCCGGCAGCGGCTCCTCCACCGCGAACAGGCGGGCGACCACCCGCTCGACGTTGCCGTCCACCACCGTGGCCGGCCGGTCGAAGGCGATGGCGGCGATGGCGGCGGCGGTGTAGGCGCCCACCCCTGGCAGGTCCAGCAACTCGGCCTCCGTCTCCGGGAAGCGCCCGCCGTGCCGCTCCGCCACCACGCGGGCGCACTTGTGCAGGTTGCGGGCGCGGGCGTAGTAGCCGAGGCCGGCCCAGGCCACCAGCACCTCGTCCAGGCTGGCGGCCGCCAAGTCCTGCACCGTCGGCCAGCGCTCGGTGAACGCCAGGAAGTAGGGCGCGGCGGCCGGCACGGTGGTCTGCTGGAGCATGATCTCCGACAGCCAGACGCGGTAGGGGTCGCTGATCCGCCCCGGCGGGGCGCGCCAGGGCAGGTCGCGGCGGTGGCGGTCGTACCAGGAGAGGAGCCGTTCGGCGGCGGGAAAGTCGGTTCGCATGGCCCCAAGACATAGGGCGTCGCGGCCGCTGACGAAAGTGGGACCCGGACGCGGTGGCACGGAAGCGGTGGCTGCGCTAGGCTCCCCTCCACCAATCCCAGGGAGGAGGCCAGCATGCCCGACGCCGCGACCCAGACGAGCCCGCCGTCCGTCTACCTCTGCGTTTCCGGCGCCGCCGACGCCATCGCCTTCTACGCCAAGGCCTTCGGGGCGGAGGAGTCCTTCCGCCTGAACACGCCGGACGGCTCAAAGATCGTGCACGCCAACATGACCCTGAACGGCGGGCAGATCATGCTGTCCGACGACTTCCCGGAATGGAACGGCGGCCGGTCGCGCCATCCGCTGGCGCTGGGCGCCACGCCGGTGACCATCCATCTCCAGGTGCCGGATGTCGACGCCGCCTTCGCCCGCGCGGTGGAGGCCGGCTGCACAGTGACCATGCCGCTGGAGGACCAGTTCTGGGGCGACCGCTACGGCCGGCTGCGCGACCCGTTCGGGCACGAATGGTCGCTGGCCACCACGAAATCGACACCGTCTCGTGAGGAGATGGAAGACGCGATGAAGCGTTTCTTCGGCAACTGTTCGTAACGGACCACCATGGCAGGACCCCGACTCATCGGCCGGACAGTGCCCGACGTGGCCGGCAAGGCGCTTGGCAAGCGCGGCCTGGCGTTCGGCGCGCTGATCACCGAATGGCCGAGCATCGTCGGCCACCAGCTCTCGCTGCGCACCGCGCCCGAGAAGCTGGCCTTCCCGCGCGGCAAGCGCGAGGACGCCACGCTGCACATCCGCGCCATGGGCGCCATCGCGCTGGAGCTGCAGCACCTGGAGCCGTTGATCATCGAGAAGATCAACGGCTTCTTTGGCTACCGCGCGGTGTCGCGCATCCGGCTGGTCCACGCCGCCGTGCCCATGAAGCCGGCACCCCGCGCCCCGCAGCCGCGCCAACTGTCGATGGACGAGGAGCTGGCGGTCATGGGCGCCACCTCCACCATCGAGGACGACGGCCTGCGCGCGGCGCTGGAACGCTTCGGCCGCTCGCTGCTGGGCAGCAAAAAGCCCTGACCGTCCGCCGGCTGGGGGCTTGCCGCCGCTCCCGCCTTCCCCGTATAACGTCAACATCTGGTATTCAGGAGGCCAACGTGCGCCGATACGTAGAAGCGTTTGCAGCCCTGCTGGTGCTGGCCGTGGTCGCCGCCGCCGGCTCCCTCCCCGCCGCCGCCCAGGCCACCATCGACACCCAGGCGGCGCTCGCCGACCGCGTGCTGGGCAAGGCGGACGCGCCGGTGACGATCATCGACTATTCGTCGATGACCTGCCCGCACTGCGCCACCTTCCACACCGAGACGCTGCCGAAGCTGAAGGAAGCCTACCTCGACACCGGCAAGGCCAAGCTGATCTTCCGCGACTTCCCCTTCGACCAGTGGGCGCTGAAGGCCTCCATGATGGCGCGCTGCGCGCCGGCCGAGCGCTACTACCCGCTGCTCGACGTGCTGTTCAAGAACCAGGGGCAGTGGTCGCGCGCCAAGGACCCGGCCGCCGCACTCACCACCTACGGCAAGCTGGCCGGCCTCAGCGAGGCCACCATCAAGGCCTGCTGGGAGAACAAGGACCTGGAGACCGGCGTGCTCGGCTTCTACATGGACGGTCAGGCCAAGTACAAGGTCGAGTCGACCCCGACCTTCATCCTGAACGACGGGGCCGCGCGCATCACCGGCGCCCAGCCGTTCGAGAAGTTCGCCGAGGCCATCGACAAGCTGTCGAAGAAGTAAGGTCCCCCGGCGGTGCACTTCACGCGTCTCAAGCTGACGGGCTTCAAGTCGTTCGTCGACCCGACGGAGTTGGTCATCGAACCGGGCATGACCGGCATCGTCGGCCCCAACGGCTGCGGCAAGTCGAACCTGGTCGAGGCGCTGCGCTGGGTCATGGGCGAGACCTCGGCCAAGAAGATGCGCGGCGGCGACATGGACGACGTCATCTTCGGCGGCACGTCCAACCGCCCGGCGCGCAATCTGGCCGAGGTGGCGCTGGCCATCGACAACCGCTCGCGCACCGCCCCCGCCGGCTTCAACGAGGCCGACGACCTGGAAGTGACCCGCCGGATCGAGCGCGGCTCCGGCTCCGACTACCGCATCAACGGGAAGCTGGTGCGGGCGCGCGACGTGCAGCTGCTGTTCGCCGACAACGCGGCGGGCGCCAACTCGCCGGCCCTGGTCAGTCAGGGCAAGGTCGGGCAGATCATCAACGCCAAGCCGCAGGACCGCCGCATGCTGCTGGAGGAGGCGGCGGGCATCACCGGCCTGCACTCCCGCCGGCACGAGGCGGAGCTGCGGCTGCGCGCGGCCGAGACCAACCTGACCCGCCTCGACGACGTCGTCGGGGCGATGGACACCCAGCTGCAGAGCCTGAAAAAGCAGGCCCGGCAGGCCGCCCGCTACCGCAACCTGTCCGAACACATCCGCAAGGCGGAAGCCATCCTCTGGCACCTGCGCTGGGTCGCGGCGCAGGCCGACCTGGAGCGCGCCCGCGCCGCCTTCGCCACCGCCGAGGGCCGGGTGCGGGAGCTGATGCTGGCCGTCACCCAGCTGACCACCAAGCGCACGGACGACGCCGCCGGCCTGCCCGAGAAGCGGCAGGCCGAGGCCGCGGCGGCCGCAGCGCTCCAGCGCCTCGTCATCGCCAAGGAACAGCTGGACGCGGAGGAGCGCCGCGTCGCTGACCACCAGAAGTCCCTGCAACACTGGCTGCGGCAGATCGACGGCGACCTGGGCCGCGAGCAGGCGCTGGCCGCCGACGCCGGCAGCGCGCTGGAGCGCCTGGAGGAGGAGCGCGAACGCCTCCTGGAAGCCCAGGCCGACGAGGAGATGCTGGAGGAAGCCGCGCGCGAGGCCCTGGCCGAGGCGCGCGAGGCGGTGGAGGACCTGGACCGCGAGCTGACGCGCCTCACCGAACAGGTGGCCTCCGACGAGGCCAAGCGCGCCGCCACGCAGCGCCAGCTGGCCGACCTGGAGACCCGCGTCGCCGGCCTGACCCGCCGCATCGGCGAGCAGCACGTGCAGCGGGCATCCATCGAGCAGGAAATCGCCGCCAAGGGCGACGTGGCCGAGGCCGAGCTGGCCGTCGAGCTGGCCGAACAGCGCCTGGAGGAGGCGCGCGAGGCCGCCGAACTGGCCGAGCGCGCCAAGACCGACTCCGAACCCGCCCAGGCCCGTGCCCGCGACGCGGTGCAGGCCGCCGAGGCCGCCCGCACCAAGCTGAAGGCCGAGGAAAAGGCACTGGCCGAGCTGCTGGCCGCCGGCACCTCGGGCGACTTCCCGCCGCTGATCGACGCGGTGACCGTCGCCCCCGGCTATGAAGGTGCTTTGGCGGCGGCGCTGGGCGACGCGCTGACGGCACCACTGGACGAATCCGCCCCCGTGCACTGGCGCGCCCTGCCGCCGCTCGCCTCCCCCGCCCCCCTGCCGGCCGGCACCGAGCCGCTGGCGGCCCGCGTGCAGGGGCCAGCGGCGCTGACGCGCGGCCTCTCCGCCATCGCCGTGCTGGCGGACGGCGCCGACGGCGCGGATGGCGCCCGCCTCGCCCCCACCCTGGCGCCTGGGCAGATCCTGGTCAGCCGCGACGGGGCGGCGTGGCGCTGGGACGGGCTGACCGTGCAGGCCGGCGCGCCCACGGCCGCCGCCGTGCGCCTGAAGCAGCGCAACCGCCTGCGCGAGATCCGCGACGAACTGGACGCCGCCGAGGAGCAGGTCGAACTGGCCCGCGCCGCGCTGGACGAGGCCAAGCAGGCCGCCGAGGAAGCCGCCCTGCGCGACCGCCGTGCCCGCGACGCCGTGCGCGACGCCTTCAACGGGCTGAACGGTGCGCGCGAGCGCCACGCCAAGCTGGCCCGCGAGGCCGACGCCGCGCGTTCGAAGCTGGCCGCCCTGGTCGACGGCATCGAGCGGCTGGAGGCCGACCGCCGGGAGGCCGACGCGCAGCTGGACGAGGCCCGCGCCGCACTGGACGCCCTGCCCGACGCGCGCGAGGGCCGCGACCGGCTGAACGACCTGCGCGCCACCGTGGCCGAGCACCGCACCACCGCGGCCGAGCGGCAGAACGCGCTGGACCGCCTGACCCGCGAGGCGCAGGCGCGCCGCCAGCGCCTGAACGCCATCGAGCACGAGAAGTCCTCCTGGTCCACCCGCTCCCAGGGGGCGGGCGGGCGCGTGGAGGAGCTGCGGGCGCGCGCCGACGCCCTGTCGGCGGAGATGGACCAGCTGGCCGGCCGCCCCGCCGAGATCGCCGAAGAACGGCAGGAGCTTCTCTCCCGCATGACCGAGGCCGAGCGGGTGCGCAAGCGCGCCATCGAGGCGCTGGCCGAGGCCGAGAACCGGCTGGCCGAGACCGAGAAGGCGCTCAAATCCGCCGAAGCCGGCCTGTCCGACGCCCGCGAGGCCCGCGCGCACGCCGAGGCCGCCGTGCAGGCGGCCGTGCAGCAGGGCCAGACGCTGACCGAGCGCATCGCCGAACGGCTGGACTGCGCCCCCGAACAGACCCGCGCCGCCGCCGGCATCGCCGAGGACGAACCCCTGCCCGACGCCACCGGCGTGGAGCAGCGCCTGGAAAAGCTGGTGCGCGAGCGCGAGGGCATGGGCCCGGTCAACCTGCGCGCCGAGCTGGAGGCGAGCGAGCTGGAGCAGCAGATCACCGGCCTGCAGGCCGAGCGCGAGGACCTGATCGCCGCCATCGCCCGCCTGCGCCAGGGCATCGGCAGCCTGAACCGCGAGGCGCGCGAACGGCTGGTGGCCTCCTTCGACGTGGTGAACCGCAATTTCCAGGAGTTGTTCACCCGCCTGTTCGGCGGCGGCAAGGCGCACCTGGAACTGGTGAACGCCGAGGACCCGCTGGAATCCGGCCTGGAGATCTACGCCAGCCCGCCGGGCAAGAAGCTGCAGAACCTCTCCCTGCTGTCGGGCGGCGAGCAGGCGCTGACGGCGCTGTCGCTGCTGTTCGCCGTCTTCCGCTCCAACCCCGCGCCGATCTGCGTGCTGGACGAGGTGGACGCCCCGCTGGACGAGGCGAACGTCGGCCGCTTCTGCGACCTTGTCGACGACATCGCGCGCGAGGGCGACACGCGCTTCCTGATCATCACCCACCACCGCCTGACCATGGCCCGCGTCAATCGCCTGTTCGGCGTCACCATGGCCGAACGCGGCGTGTCGCAGCTGGTGAGCGTCGACTTGCAGAGCGCGGAGGAACTGCGCGGCGTCGCCTGACGGCGGGGCGAATGCAACCGGATGCAACACCATGCAACGGATTTCGGCAGGTGTTTCATTCCGGGGCGCCGTGCCGGCGCGGGTGAGCGAGCGGCTTCGGACGGATTTCGCACACGGTGCGGCACGGTTGCCCTCGCCCCATCAAAAGGACTTTGATCCTATCATTTGCCCCCACGCCGGGCGACGGCGACGCACGGCAGGGTCGTAGGTTGGCGCCAAGCGCAGCGCGGCCCAACATTCCCCTCCATCGCGGCGGGTGTTGGGCCGCGCTGGCGCTTGGCACCAACCTACGACTTCCTGAACAGACTTGAGAAAAAGAAGTTTTGAGACACGGATGAAGAATAAATCTTCATAACATCCATCTGTGTCTATCTGTGTTCATCTGTGTCAAAATCCTGGCCTCCCGTTATGCGAGACCCGGCGGCAGGCTTTGTTTTTTTGCCACAGATAAACATAGATGGATGGGATTGAATTCAACCCGCTCGTCCTGTTCACTCCATGCTACCCGCGCTCCTTCGTGGGCAGGTAGCCGTTCTCCATCAGCCACCGCTTGATGATGCGCTCCATCATCGACGACAGCGAGCGGTCATCATCCTCCGCCGCCTTCTCAAGGGCAGCCTTCACCTCGGGCGGCAGGCGCAGGCTGACGGGAAGCGTCTTGTTTGTCGCTACAAATGGCTAAGGGGCGGGTGTCGGTCCGTCCGCGCCTGGGCTTGGGCCTAGGCCCGGCGCCGGCCATCGCGCCGCCCGGATCAAAGATCCGGCGAGAGCTCTCGCGGGCTTCCCTCCTCAGGCGGAGGCAGGGAGGGGGAAGGCACCAGCGCCCGCGCCTCGCCCAGCGTGCGCACGCCCTGCGCGTCCAGGCGCAGCAGCAGGGCGGCGGCGATCTCGGCGGTGAGCAGCGCGTGCGGGGCGCCGGCCGGCCCTTCCTCGTGCACGACGCCCAGCGCCGCCGCCAGCCGCGGCGGGGCCAGCCCGGCCAGGGCCGGGTCCAGCGCCGCCGCGATGCGGCCAAGGTCGAGCGTCGGCGGCGGGTCGAACGGCGGCAGGCCGGCCCGCTCCACCTCCCCCGCCAGGGCGGCCAGCACCGCCTCCACGTCCAGGCCCGCCACGGCCACGTTGCGCAACGCCTCGGCGATCACCGGCCACGCGTCGGCGAAGGGCCGGGCGCCGGGGGGCTGCACGCCCTCGCCGGGGTCCAGCGTCAGGTCCAGCGACACGGTGCGGAACACCCGCCCGCCCGACAGGCGCACGGTGCCCACGCCGGTGACGCGCCCGTCCGCGTCCGTCGCCACCGACAACGCCACCAGCGGCACGGTGCCCAGCGGCTCGCCGTCGCCCAGGTGCGGCGCCCGGGCGGCCCGGCGGACGCCGGTTTCCGGCGGCAGCAGGGCGCGCACGTCGGATGCCCGCAGCGGCACGACGATCGCCACCCCGGCCTGCAGGCCCAGGTCGGCGACGCGCGCCGGGAACTCCCGCCCGTCGTTGCGGCGCAGCACCGCCGACACCGGCTGCCCGGCGTCGCGGGCGCTCTCGATGGCGCGGAACAGCTCCGGCCGGTCCAGCAGGTCGTAGACGTCCATGCCCGGCGCCACCACCGCCCCCAGCATCCGCGACGCCGGCCCGTTCAGCGCGGCGATGCGCCCGGTGTCGGTGAGCAGCAGCACCGGCTCCTCCAGCGCGGCGACGACGGCGGCCAGCTTCTCCTCGCCGCGCCCGCCGGCGCGCCGGTCGCGGCGCAGCAGGTCGCCCACCGCGGCGGCGAGGCGCCCCAGCTCGTCGCTCCGCCCCTGCCAGCCGGCCGGCAGCTCGCCCCGGCCGCGCAGCGCGCCGAGGTCGCCGCCCAGTTGCCCGATGTCGCGGAAATGCCGGGACAGGCGGGTGAACACCACCCACAGCGCCAGGACGCCCAGCCCCAGCGCGCCGATGACGGCGTACGCGGCGTCACGGTCCTCACCCACGCCGGGACCCGCCCGCTGCACGGCGTCGACGCCGACCAAAGCCAGCGCCATGGCCGCCACCGCCAGCCCAACCACCACCGTCCGCCACGTGCCGCCCATACCCGCTCCCACCATCCATCCGCGCCGACTGTAGCACCCGGCGTCACATGCGGGAAAACGTGTCGACGGTGCGCAGGATGGCCGGGCCGACGAGGACGATGAAGAGCGGCGGAAGGATGAACACCATCAGCGGCACGGTCATGATGGCCGGCAGGCGGGCCGCCTTCTCCTCGGCCTTCAGCATGCGCTCGGTGCGCATCTCGCCGGCCAGCACGCGCAGCGACTGCGCCAGCGGCGTGCCGTAGCGCTCCGTCTGCACCAGCGTGGTGACCAGCGCGCGCACGCCGGGCAGCGGCACGCGCTCGGCCAGCCCCTGGAAGGCCTTGCCGCGGTCGGGCAGGAAGCCCAGCTCGACCGAGGTCAGGCCGATCTCCTCCGCCAGTTCCGGGCAGGCCTCGCCCATCTCGCGGGCGACGCGCTCGAACGCGGCGTCGAGGCTCAGGCCGGCTTCCGCGCAGATGACCAGCAGGTCGAAGGCGTCGGGCAGCGCCCGGCGGATGACGGTCTGCCGGTTGCCCGCCACATAGCGCAGGTAGTATTCCGGCAGCATCGAGCCGAGGAAGGCGGCGATCAGGCAGCCGCCCAGCGCCTGCGCGCCCTCCAGCGCCACCGGCCGCAGCCCGTAGATCACGCCGACGGCAGCACCGCCGACCAGCACCGGCAGGCAGATCTTGGCGAACAGGTAGACGGTCATCGCGTCCTTGCCGCGGTACCCGGCGGCCGACAGCTTGGCCGCCGCCTGCTCCGCCGTCTTGCCGCCGGCCATGCGGAACTGGTCGACGACGCGCCGCATCAGCCCGACGTGCCCGGCCGGCCGCTCCGTGCGCCGCACGCTGCGCGCCAGATCGCCCTTCAGCGCGTCGCGCCGCTGCTGCAGCGCCTTCAGGCGCGAGGCCAGCGGGTCGCGCTCGACGAAGGCGTTCCAGACCAGAACCACCACGGCGAACGCCGCCAGCCCGGACAGCCACGCGGCGAGGTCTTCCGGCGTCAGGCCGGCGATCAGCGCGTCGGGGCTCATATGTCGAACCTCACCATCTTCGCCATCACCAGCCCGCCGGCGATGATCATGCCCAGCGCGATGGCCCCCATCACCTGACCGCGCGGGTCGTCCAGGAAGATGGCCGCGTAGTCCGGCTTCAGGATGCTGATGGCGCCGAACATCAGGAACGGCAGGGCGCCGACGATGTAGGCGCTGGCCCGCGCCTCCGACGACAGGGCGCGGACCTTCATCTTCATCTGCCGGCGCTTGCGCAGCAGGTCGGACAGGTTGCCCAGCGTCTCGGCCAGGTTGCCGCCGGTCTCCCGCTGGATGGCCATGGCGATGATGAGGAAGCGGAACTCCGGCGTATCGATGCGCTTCGCCACGTCCCACAGCGCGGCGTCCAGCGACTGGCCCAGGCGCACGGCGTCGCCGACCCGGCGGAACTCGGTGCCCAGCGGGTCGGGCAGCTCGCGCGCCACCGCGTTGATCGACTCGGTGACCGGCAGGCCGGAGCGCAGGCCGCGCACGATCAGGTCGATGGCGTCCGGGAACTGCGCCACGAAGGCCGCCACCCGGCGGTCGCCCATCACCTTCACCACGACGTGCGGCACGCCCAGCCCGACGGCGACCGCCAGCGTCAGCGGCAGCGGCGCCGGCAACACCAGCGACAGCGCCGCCCACGCCACCGCCGCGATCAGCAGGTTGGCGGCCACGTACTGGCCCAGCGGGATGCGCCGCCCGGTGCGCGCCAGACGCTCCCGGATGCGCTCGGGGTTGGGGACCAGCGCCTTGACCAGCCGGTCCAGCGTGGCGTTGGAGCTGTCCGCCCGGTCCAGCCGCAGCGACGCCGCCTTGGTCCCCACGCCGGCCCGCCGCCCCTTCTGCCCCTCCGCGCCGACGCGGGCGACGCGGCGCTTCAGCTCCTTGTCGCTGCCGCCGATGAAGGCCAGCCCGAACAGCAGGACGGCCACGAACGCCCCCGCGCCGGCCAGCAGGGCGACCACGGGGATGCCGCCCACGCTCGCCATCACATCGCCTCCAGCAGCGCCTTGTCGAGGCCGTAGTAGGCGGCCTTCGGCAGGAAGTTGGGGCGCACGCCGGCCGCCTTGAACTCGCCCATCAGGCGGCCGTCCGGGCGCTCGCCCTTGAACTCGTAGGTGAAGAGGTCCTGCATGGTGATCACGTCGCCCTCCATGCCGATCACCTCGCTGATGTGGGTGACGCGGCGGATGCCGTCGCGCATGCGGCTGATCTGCACGATCAGGTGAAGGGCCGAGGCGATCTGCGTGCGCACCGCCTTGGACGGCATGTTCAGCCCGGCCATGCCGAACATGTTCTCCAGGCGGGTCAGCGCCTCGCGCGGGCGGTTGGCGTGGATGGTGCCCAGCGAGCCGTCGTGGCCGGTGTTCATGGCCTGCAGCATGTCCACCGCCTCCGACCCGCGCACCTCGCCCAGGATGATGCGGTCGGGGCGCATGCGCAGCGCGTTCTTCACCAGATCGCGCATGGTGATCTCGCCGTGCCCTTCCAGGTTCGGCGGGCGCGTCTCCAGGCGCACCACGTGCGGCTGCTGGAGCTGCAGCTCGGCCGCGTCCTCGATGGTGACGATGCGCTCGGTATGGTCGATCAGCTGCGACAGCGCGTTCAGCAGCGTCGTCTTGCCCGACCCCGTGCCGCCGGAGATCAGGATGTTCAGCCGGCAGCGCGCGGCGATCTTCAGGACCGTGCACATGGCGGCCGAGACGTTCTCCTGCCGCGCCATGACGTCGAGCGTGATCTTCTTCTTGGAAAACTTGCGGATGGAGATGGAGGTGCCGTCGATGGCCAGCGGCGGCGCGATGACGTTGACGCGGCTGCCGTCGGCAAGGCGCGCGTCGCAGATCGGCGTGCTCTCGTCGATGCGGCGGCCCACGGCGGTGACGATGCGCGTGGCGATGGCCATGACGTGCGCGTTGTCGCGGAACTGCACGTCGGTCAGCTCCAGCTTCCCCTTGCGCTCCACGTACACCTGCTTGGGGCCGTTCACCATGATGTCGGTGACCGCCTCGTCCGCCAGCAGCGGCTCCAGCGGCCCCAGGCCCAGCATGTCGTCGAGGATGCGCTCGACCAGCTCCTGCCGCTCGGTCAGGTTCAGCTGAAGGCGCTGCTCCAGCAGCAGGTCGTGCACGATGTCGCCGACGTCGCGCGTCAGCTCCGCCCGGCTCAGCGCGGCGGCGGCGGCGGTGTCGATGCGCTCCAGCAGCAGCGGCTGGATGCGGTCCTTCGCCTGATCGATGGTGGCGCGGTTGGCCGTGGCGGCGCGGGCCGGCGCCTCCGCCGGCTTCGCCTCCGGCTCCGGCTCATGGTCGGCGTCGGCGGCGAAAGGCTGGGGGAACAGCTGCGGCGGAAAGCCCTGCGACGTGGTCGGCGTGCCCACCGCGCGCAGGATGGCCGAGATGGACGGCGGCACCGTGGGCGGCGGCACCGGCGGTGCGGGCGGCTCCGGGTCCGGCACGCGCGCGGGCGTCGGGGCCGGCGGCTCGGCCGCCGTGGCGGCGGGTGCGGCGTCCTCCTCCCGGCGCAGCGGCAGCGGCACGACGACGGAGCGGACGGCGGCCAGCACCTCCGTGTGGTCGACCGGGCGCTTGGCCAGCAGCCCGTTGATGCACAGCGTGACGAGGTCGCGCTGGTCGAGGAGGTTGAGCTGCTGCCGGTCACGCGCCAGCAGTTCGTGCAGGACGGTCTTCACCTCGCGCGCGACCTCGCCGCGCGGCATGGTGGCGGCGCGCGCCGGATCGATGCGCCGCGCCAGCTCCGGCAGGTAATGGTCGCGCATGGCCGACAAGCTGCCGGTCAGGTCCCCGGACCCGCGGCCGTCCGGCGGCAGGCGCAGGCCGCCGCTCCCCCGCGTGCCGCACAGCATCACGCACCGTCCTTCTTGAACCAGCCCAGCAGGCCCTTCTTCACCGGCGCCTGGGCATCCGCCATCTGCATGGCCAGCCCGCGCAGCGCCTTCACCACCGCCGAAGCGGGGGAGAGCTGCGCGACCGCCTTGCCCTGGTTGGTGGCGGCGGCGACCGTCTTGTCCTCGTCCGGCACCAGATGGGCGACCTTGGCGCCGATCCCCTTCTCGAAGGTCGCCTGATCGACCTGCGGCTTGCGCGACCCGCCGGCCCGGCTGGCCACCACCACGCAGGCCGGCCCGCCCAGCACCTTGATCACCTGCATCATGCGCGCGGTGTCGCGGATGCCGGCCAGCGACAGCTCCGACACCAGCACCACCTGCTCGGCCGATCCCAGCACCGGCCGGTTGGCCGGCAGCAGGTGGCGGGGCATGTCGACCACCACCACCTCGTGCGTGCCGCGCAACTCCTCCAGCAGGGCGCCCAGCGCCGCCGGGCCGAAGGACACGCATTCCTCCAGCGGCTCCTCGGCGCCCAGCACGGACAGCCGGTCGCTCTCCGTCACCATGGAGCTGGCGACCAGCAGGCTGTCCAGCCGGTTGGGCGTCTCCAGCGCCTCGCGCAGGCCACGCCCCGGCTCCAGGTCCAGCGCCAGCGTGTCGGTGCCGAAGTGCAGGTCGAGGTCGAGCAGCGCCGTCTTGCGCTTCAGCTCGTGCGCCATCAGCCACGCGGTGTTGACCGCCACCGTGCTGGCCCCCACCCCGCCGCGCACGCCGACCACGACGATCAGCCGGCCGGGCTGCGTCTCCTGCGGCTGGGCGCGGCGCGGCGTCTGCTTGGCCTGGCGGATGACGTGGTGCAGCGCCTCCGGCGCCAGGGGCTTCACCAGATAGTCGGATGCCCCGGCCGAGATCAGGTCGCGGTACAGGTCGATGTCGTTGGCGCTGCCCAGGCCGACCAGCCTTGTGTCCGGCCCGGCCATGGAGGCCAGCTTGGCGACCGTGGCGAAGGGGTTGGCGGTGCCGTCCAGGTCCACCAGCAGCAGCTTGGGCGGCGGCAGGTCGTGGCCGAGCATCTCCAGCACGTCGCCCGCCCCGCCGCGCTGCACGGCGGCGCCGGACCAGCCCATCTCCCCGGCCACCGCGCGCGCCACCTGATAGGAGTCCTCGTCCGCGACGAAGGCGAGGAACGAGTCGCCGGCCGGCGTCTCGGGCGAACCTTTGAAGAGCGTCACCACACCAGACATCTATTTTGCTCCCGCCGTCCCCGGATACCCCGTGCCCGGGGGCCGGATCGGCTTTTCCTCACCCTTGCGCCAGCGCTCGACGGCCGCCGCCTCGCGCTGCGCGTCCGGCGGCCCGGTGCGGCGGCCGGTCAGCAGGTCGCGCGGCTCCTCCGCCATGACGCCCAGGTTGCGCGACTGCGAACAGCCCATGCCGAACTGGGTGTTGTGCCACGCGTTCACGTTCATGGTCGGCACCGTGGTGGGCGTCGGCCCGCATTCCGGCGGGATGGCGACCAGACGGTCGGGGTTGCCGGCGGCGGGCGCCAGCACGACCGGGTCATAGGGCTGCTCCACCGCGTTCTGCGTGCAGGCGGCCAGCGACAGCAGAATCAGGGGGGCGATCAGCGTGCGGGTGATCAGCGTGCGGGCGATCAGTTTGCGCATGGCCCACCTCATTCCACGACGTAGCCGACGGGGCCGCTCAGCTTCAGCTGCGCGGGCGGGCGCGGGCCGGGTCCGGGCTGCGTCTGGCGGCCGAACAGCACGCGGTCGAGGAACGGCGCCGGCGAGAAGCCGTCGGTCGGCGCCGACAGCTGCGCCGGTCCCGACGCCGGGCGCACCACGTAGGGTGTGACGATGATGACCAGCTCGCTCTCGTTGCGCTGGAAGCGGGACGAGCGGAACAGCGTGCCCAGGATCGGGATGTCGCCCAGGCCGGGGAACTTGTCGATCGTCTCGTTCAGGTTGTTCTGCAGCAGGCCGGCGATGGCGAAGCTCTGGCCGCTGCCCAGTTCGATGGTGGTCTCGGCGCGGCGCGTGCGCAGCGCCGGAATGACGAACTGGTTGACCTGGATGCCGTTGGCGAAGTCCAGCTCGCTCACCTCCGGGCGCACGCGCATGCTGATGCGCTCGTTGCTCAACATGGTGGGGGTGAAGGCCAGCGACACGCCGAAGGGCTTGAACTCGATGGTGACGCGGTTGTTGTCCTGCGGGACGATGATGGGGAACTCGCCGCCGGCCAGGAAGCTGGCCGTCTCGCCCGACGCCGACACCAGGTTCGGCTCGGCCAGGATGGTGATCAGGCCGTCGCTCGCCATCGCGTCGATCAGCCCGTTGATGTCCCAGCGCGAGGATTTGTAGCGGAACAGCGCGTTCATCTGGTCCGGCGTGCGGGTGAAGCCGGTCAGCGCCCCCGCCGCGTTGGTGCCGGTGACGACGTCCGTCACGCCGGTCGCCAGCCCGATGAAGTAGTGCGAGCCCAGCGCGCCCAAGGCCTCCCAGTTGAAGCCGAAATCCTCGCGGATGGAGCGGTTCACCTCCGACACCCGCACCCGCAGCATGATCTGGGTGGAGCCGGTGATGGTCAGCCGGTTCAGGATCTCGCCCTGCTCGGCCGGGACGTAGCGCGCGGCGATGCGGCGCGCGTCCTCGGCCTCGGTGGCGTTGGCGACGTTGCCGCTCAGCACCACCGCGCCGTCCACCGACGACACGGTCACCTGCCGGTTCGGCAGCCGCTCGCGCAGCGCGCGCTCCAGCCCGCTGAGGTTCGGCGTGACGATGACGCGCCGGTTGGCGACCATCTGCTCGCCGCCGCTCACCGCCATCAGCGACGTCTCGCCCGGCTTCTTGCCGAAGACGTAGACCATGGTCGGCGACATGACCTGCAGGTCGGCGATGTCGGGGTTGGCGATGAAGACGGAGGAGGCCGCCTGACGCAGGCGCACCATCTGCCCCTTGTCCTGCTCCAGGCGCAGGACGGACGCGTCCTGCGCCGCCGCGGGGGCGGCCCCCAGGGCGACACAGGCCAGAATCAGCACGACGAAACAGGACAGGATGCGCCGCATGGTCGACCTACCTCGGTGAGAAGGTTTGCTCCGTGGCGGTGGACCCACGGACGACCTGTACTTTTACCATCGCGGCACCACTTCCGCTCGGGGTACTTTCGGGAGAGGGCATCGGCGGCGCGGCCGATGCGGTTCCGCCAGCCGCGGCGCCCGGGTTGGCACCCAGGTTGGCGCCAAGCCCCAGGCTGATGTCGCTGTCCCAGGTGATGGTGTGGGTGGGTGCGGCCGGCACCGCGTCGCTGGCCGTCGTTCCGTCGGCGGCCGCCATCTCCACCCCCTCGCCCGGCTTGGCGAGGCTGCGCAGGCTCAGCGACAGCGCCCCCATCTGGGCGGCGACGGCGACCGCCTCCGCCTGCCGGGGCGTGACCTCCAGCGTGGCGGTCTGCGCCGTCTTCACCTCGCCCTTCTGGTCGTTGTTGCGCTGGTCGAGCGCCAGCACGCGCACGTCGCGCAGCACCGTCTCGCTGGCGCGGCGGTCCTTGTCGATGTCCTCGTACCGGCCCAGGGCCTGCGTCAGGATGACGTCGACGCGGTCGCCGGGGAAGATGAAGCCGGCCACGCCGGTGACGCCGTTGACGGCGATCGACACGGCGCGCATGCCCGGCGTCAGCACGGCGGCCAGGAAGCCGCGCTCGCCCGGCTTCACGACGCGCCCGTCGACGATCGGCTCGCCCGCACGGATGCCCTGGCGGACCACGGCGCCCGCGAACTCCTCGGCGGTGCGCTGGCCTTCGACGGCATAGATCCGGGCGACGCCGTCGTCCTGCGGCCACGCGCGCCAGCGCAACTGCCCCGGCTGCACCAGCGTGCCGGCCGGCATGTCGGCGGCGGCGACCAGGACGCGCAGCGGCTTCGGCGGCTCGGGCGCGTTCGCCTGTTCCAGCACCGGCCGGCTCTGGCGGATCAGCGTGCGGGTGACCTGCACCGTGCCGCCGGCGATCACCAGCGCCAGCAGGACGAGGATGATCTTGCGGACCGACATGGCGTCACCTCCTCAAACAGCAAGCGCGGCGAGCGACCACAGCCCGCCGGCCGCGATGGCCACGCCGTAGGGAACCCGCTGCCGCGCGGCCGACGGCGCCGGCTCGCCCGACGGCGCCGTGGCCGGCGCGCGCGACAGGCGGACGGCGGCCAGCATCGCCAGCGCCACGACGCCGCCGGCGACCGCCACGACCATCAGCAGGTCGGCGATCCCCCGCGGCCCCGCCCACAGCGCGGCGGCGGCCAGCAGCTTCACGTCGCCGCCGCCCATGGCGCCCACGTAAAAAAGGCCGGCGCCCGCCGCGAAGGCGGCGGCACCGGCCATCAGGTGTCCCGGCCACGACAGCCCGGCCGGGGTCAGAAAGGCATAAACGCCGAACAGCGCCGCCAGCCCCAGGCTGATGGCGTTCGGAATCCGGTAGCGGCGGACGTCGCCGACGGCCGCGAAAACGAAAAGAGCCGCCGCGGCGGCAAGAACGAAGGGAAGGATGGTCATGTCATCCCCCAAATATTGGCCCCAAATATTGGCTGTCGTGGCCGCGTGGTTTTTCTTGGTGCGGCCGTGCGGGGGAACGTGTCGCTTCAGGAACCCGGGTCCATCCGGGACGGCGGCAGGATGCCCCCGTCCCGGATGCCGACCCAACGGCGCCGGCTGTGGCCGCCTGGCCGGGCGGCCTTCGCTGACGCCCTCGCCCGATCGATCAGGTGGTCAGGAGGGTGCCGACGCGGGTGACCAGGGTGGCGATGTTGCCGCTCAGCAGGCCCAGGGCGCCGGTCAGCGCGATCGCGACACCGGCGATCAGCAGCGCGTATTCAATGGCGGTGGCGCCGGAGTCGTTCTTCAGCAGAGCGCGGATGGTACGCATGGGAGCCTCCAAAGGGTCGGTTGGGTCGGATCGGTCTTGGTTCGGAAGATCGATCGCTCGTGGCGATGAGCCCATTAAACGTCTCAATTATTAACAAGCAGTTAAGACGGCGACAATCCGAAGACAAAATCCAATTTTGACAAGTAAATGTGTTTTGCGCCTCTTTTCGCCCTCTTTTTGTCACACGATGCGTCCGCAAGATGTTCGGATAATGACTGCGCCTTATCAGGGATTCGTCAACGAACCGCTGGCACAGTCGCGGCGAAGCGGTGGCGCTTTCGGGCAGAATTAATTCGAATTTCGAACCATTCCGATTCGAATGCCGGGGCGAATCGTGAACGAAGCGGAAGTACTATCCAAGTGATAGATGTCTCAGCAATTCACCTTGATCATACCACCTCTTAGGCAATAGATTGATCCGCAAGTCGCCAGGGCCTATGACCCAGACGACGAGAGAGGACGCGGTTAACTTCACTGCAACGCAGATTCCTGGGGGCGGCCATGACCATGTACTATCCGGGGCCGTACGGGCAGCCCATGCCCCGGCGCTCGGCGCGCCGGATCGCCATCGCCGTCGGCCTGCTGACGGCGGTCGGGCTGACCGGCGCCGCGGCGGCCGGGGTCGACGCGGTGCGCGGCTACATGGTGCAGGCGCGCCTGACCCGCGCGGTGGACGAGGCGGCGCTGGCCGGCGGCCGCATCCTGTTCGAGGACCAGCGCCACGGCCACATCCGCAAGTTCTTCGACAGCGCCTTCCCAGCCGGCTTCCTGGGTGCGGAGGCGGCCCCGCTCGCCATCGCCGACGACCCGCAGAGCGGCACGCTGACGGTGCGCGGCACCGCGAAGGTGCAGGCCACGTTCCTGCGCCTGCTCGGCTACGGCGACATGGTGGTGGAGGCCCGCTCGGTCGTCCGCCGCTCCGTCCGCGGCGAATCGGCCGCCATCACCCGCCGCCCGACGCTGTAGGTTTCCTGCCGGCACGCCCGAACGTTGGGTTTTCGGCTTCGCCTCAACCCAACCTACCGGGGCGCGTCTCGTAGGTTGGGTTAAGCGTCAGCGCAAACCCAACACCCATGCCGCCCCCTACTCCGCCGCCCGGCGCGTCGCCGCCGATTCCATCCCCGCCGATTCCAGCCAAGGCCGTTCCAGGCTGGGCGCGCCGAAATGGTGGCCTTGCAGCAGGCGCACCCCTTCGTGCCGCAGCGCCGCGGCATGACCGGCGCTCTCCACCCCTTCCGCCACCGTCGTCAGGCCGAACCCCTCGGCCAGTCCCAGCACGCTGCGGATGAACAGCAGCGCGTCGCGCTCGCGCTCCATCTCCTGCACGAAGGACCCGTCGATCTTGACGATGTCCACCGGCAGCGCCTTCAGGTGCCGGTAGGACAAATAGCCGGCGCCGAAATCGTCCAGCGCCACCCGGCAGCCCAGCGCCCGGACGATGCCGACAAAGCGCGCGGTCTCCTCCAGGTCCTCGATGGCGGCGGTCTCGGTGATCTCGACGATCAACCGCCGCGCCATGTCCGTCCGCCCGCCGATCATCCCGTGCAGCGCCGCCAGCCAGCTTCCGTCCGTCGTCGTCGCGGCGGACATGTTGACCGCGAGCCGCACCTCCGGGTGCGCCTCCAGCTCGCGCACCGCCATGGCCAGCGTGTGGTGGTCGAGTCGCCGCGCCATGCCCAGCCGCTCGACCGCCGGCATGAAGTCGCCGGCCGTCAGCGCGCCGCTTTCGGCGCCGGTGATGCGCAGCAGGCATTCGTAGAAGGCGACGCCGCCCGCCGCCTCCACCACCGGCTGGAAGGCGAACCGCAGGTCGCCGCCATGCAGCGCCGCGCGCACCCGCTGCACCATGGGCATGCCGGCGCGCAGCGCGCCCTGCTGCGGGCTGGTGGCCGCGTGCGGCCAGAAGCCGTCGCGCCCCTGGCGCTTGGCCTCCTGCAGCGCCGTCTCGGCGCGCGTCATCGCCGTGGCGGCATCACCCTCCGCAATAAGTCCGCCGATGGACACCGTCACGTGCACCGGTCCGGCCGGGGTCGCCACCGGCTCAGCCCGCACGGCGGTCAGCAGCGTCTGCGCGACGCGCGGCATGAACGCCTCGGGGCAGTGCGGCAGCAGCACGCCGAACAGGTCGCCGCCCAGCCGCCCCACCGTGTCGCCGCCGCGCACGGCGCTGGCGATGCGCCGCGCCACCTCCACCACCACGGCGTCGGCCGCAGCGTGCCCGATGGCCTCGTTGACGAGGCCCAGCCGGTCGATGCCGATGGCGAGGTAGGCCGGCGCGCCGCCGCCCATGGCCTTGGCCAGCGCGTCGCGCAGCCGGCGGCGGTCGGGCAGCCCGGTCATCGAGTCGCGGTGCACCGCCCCGGTGTCCTGCAAAAGGCCCTGCATCCGGCACGGCGCGCCGTCGCCACCACGCTCCACGCGCCCCCGTTCGGTCACCCCGCGCACGGTGCCGTCGGGCAGGCACAGGCGATAGTCGCAGTCGAAGGCCGTCCCGTCCGCCCGGTGCGCCGCCAGCGCCGCGTCACGCCGCGCGCGGTCGTCGGGGTGCACCAGCGCGCGCCACGCCGCCCCGGTCGGCGCCGGGGGCGCTTCGCCGGCCCACGCCACGGCGTCGCTGGCGAGATCCCAGGCGTAGGCGGCGCCGCCGGCCGCAGCCAGGGCCGCCGCCATCACCGCATCCCGCGCGGACGCTTCATCGGCCGTAAGGCCCGCCATATCCGTTTCCTTCCACCCCGCCGCACTCTCCGATTCGGGTGCCGCGGACGGACGTCCTGCATCCGCCATCCACGCTATGGCAGGATGGTTTAAAGTGCATTAAGCTAAAATGTAACGACAAACGGCCCCGGCAAGGCGGCAAATTAACGTTCCGCCAACCCTGCCGCGCGTAGGGTGATGATGCCCACACCCCTTTCACCCGAACCGCCGCCCGCCCCGTGAGCCTCATCCCCGCCCTTCCCCCGCCATCGATGACGACCGCGTCGTCCGGCCCGTCGGGCGTGGCGAGGCTGAAGCAGATGCTCATGTCGGACGCGATCGCGGTGACCCCGGTCAAGCCGATCCCCGGCGAGGGGCAACAGCAGGGCCGCCGCCGCGACGACATCGAGCAGACCGGCGTCGAGCAGACCGAGGATGCCGTCCAACGTGGCGGCCGGGCCTCCGGCTCCGCCGCCCGCGGCATGGCGCGCGGCGCCGGCGGGGCGGAGGGCGGCACGCCCGGCGTGGCCGGCGGCGGTTCCGACGCCGGCCCGGTGACGGCCACCCCGGTGCCGCTGAGCGCCGGCCCGACGACCGGCTTCGTCACGCAGAGCATCGCGCAGGAGGCGGTCGGCCCCGGCCTTCACATCGAGCCCTGGCAGTCCGCCATCCAGGCCTACCGCCGCGCCGACTCCGGCCCGAACGAACCGCTGGTCAGCCGCGTCAGCGTGTAGGCCACCGCGATTCGCAGCTTCGTAGGTTGGGTTGAGCCGCAGGCGAAAACCCAACGTGTCCGCGTTGCCGGCGATGTTGGGTTTTCGGCTTTGGCCTCAACCCAACCTACGGGCCACGACCTCACTCCCCGCCGTTCATCTGTTCCTGCTGGTACGCCTGCAGCCCGATGCGCTGGATGAGGTCGAGCTGCCGCCCGATCCACTCGATGTGCTCCTCGGTGTCCTCCAGGATCTCCTGGAAGATCGCGCGGGTCTGGAAATCGCGCGGGGTTTCGCAGTCGGCGATGGCGATCTGGAGCAGGCCACGGTTGTGCGACTCGATCCCCAGGTCGGCGGTCAGCATCTCCGGCAGATCCTCGCCGATCTTCAGCTTGTGCAAGTCCTGAAGATTCGGCAGCCCTTCCAGGAACAGGATCCGCTCGATCACCTTGTCGGCGTGCTTCATCTCGCCGATGGATTCCTCGTAGACCTTGCGGGCGATCCGCGTCAGGCCCCAGTTCTTCAGGATGCGCGCGTGCAGGAAGTACTGGTTCACCGCCGTCAGTTCGTTGGTGAGGATGGCGTTCAGGTGCCGGATCACCGACGGATCGCCCTTCATCATGTCCCCCGTTGAAGCCCAGCCCAAGCCTGCGGCGCGCGCACCGCCCGATCAAGCCCCTTTCTCGCCCGCCCCGGCCAGGGAGGCGTGCAGCAGCGCCAGCGGGAAGCGGTCCAGCAGGTCGGCCACCCGCAACTCGCCGTCGTCCGGCAGCGGCACCGCGCGGCCGGTGAAGGCGTCCACCGGCGCGGCCCCTTCCGGCAGGCCGGGCAGTTCGGGCAGCATCAGCGTGGTGTCCCCCCACGCCTCGGCCGGCGGCAGCGGCACGCTCACGCCCTTCATCAGCGGCAGCACGAGGCGCGGCGCCACCACCAGCGCGAAACCCGACGCGTCGCGGCGCAGGAAGGCGACCACCCGCTCGGCGTGCTCCCCCACCACCTCCACCGCCCGGTAGTCGCCCAGCGCGAACAGCAGCGGCTCCCGCCGGCGCAGGGCCAGCGCGCGGGCGACGACGAACTGCTTCACCCGCCCGTCGCGCCAGTCCTTCAGCAGCGCCGCCCCGTCGCCGCCCTCGACCACGGCGTCCAGCGCGTGCCGGCGCGCGGCGTAGTCCACCGGCCGGCGGTTGTCGGGATCGACGAGGCTGAGGTCCCAGAAGTCCGTGCCCTGGTACAGGTCCGGCACGCCCGGTGCTGCGATGCGCAGCAGCGTCTGCGCCAGCCCGTTCACCGCCCCCACCGGCGCCACCGTGTCCAGCAGGTCCATCAGCTCCGCAAGGAAGGGCGCGCTGCGCTCCGAATCCAGCAGCCCGTGCACGAAGCGGTCCAGCGCGTTCTCATAGTCCGCGTTGGGCGACGCCCAGGAGGAGCGCACCTTCGCCTCGCGCACCGCCTTGGTCATGTAGGCGCAGACCCGCTCGCAGAACGCCTTCAGCCCCTCGCCCGACGGCCACGTCAGGTCCAGCGGCCACGCCCCCACCAGCGTCTGGTACAGCATGTACTCGTCGTTGCGGCCGGGGGCGGCCGCACCCTCGATCTCGCGCTTCTTGAAACGGTTCATGCGCTGCCACCGGCGCACCAGCACCTCCCACCGCTCCGGCATCTCGGAGAGCACGGAGATGCGCACGCGCGTGTCCTCGCCGCGCTTGTGGTCGTGCGTGGCGGTGGCCAGCATGTTGAAGGGGAATCGCTTCAGCCGCTCCTGGTTCACGTGGTGGAAGGCCGACACGCTGGTGCCGAAGCGCCCCGGCTCCCCGCCCACCTCGTTCAGGCTGATCAGGCGGAAGTAGCGGTAGAAGGCCGTGTCCTCCAGCGCCTTGGCCATCACGGGGCCGGAGAACTGCTGCGCCTTCATGGCGACGTGCACGACGTCCTCCGGGTTGTAGCCGCGCTGCCCGCCGCGTGCGATGTCGGTGCTCAGCGCCGCCAGCAGGAAGTCGTACACCGACGCGTCGGCCGCCCCCGCCATCTTGCGCGCCCGGCCGATCGCCCAGTCCAGGTAGCGGCGGTCCACCTCGTCCACGCCCCGCTCCGCCGTCACGTAGGTGCGGTAGACCGGCAGGCAGGCGACCACGTCGGCCAGCGCCCGGCGGATGCCGGTCAGGGTGAAGTCGCGGGTGTTCCAGCTCTGCTGCGCCAGCCGGTGCAGCTGGCCGGCCAGCACGTGCAGTTCGCTGGACAGGCTGGACTGGATGATCTTGCGCTTGGTCTCCACCACCAGCTTCTCGAAGTCCACCTCGCGGCGGATGAAGCGGTGGTAGACCTCCGTCATCGCGGCCTCGTTGCCGGAATCGACGAACAGGCCGCCCACGAGGTTCATGAACTCGTACCCGGTGGTGCCGGCCACCGGCCAGTCCTCGCGCAGCGTCTCGTGGTGCGCCAGGATCTTCTCGACCACCACGTAGAACGGCTGGCGCAGCCGCAGGCCCGGCGCCTCGGGCACGGCCGGCGCGCCGGGGCGCAGCGTCAGGTAGGCCGCACGGTCCTGCAGCTTCTCGAAATAGCCCACCGGGTCGTACAGCCCGTCCACGTGATCCAGCCGCAGCCCCTGCAGCTTGCCCTCGCCGATCAGGCGGAAGACCAGCTGGTGCGCCAGCTCGAACGCCTCCGGCCGGTCGATGCGCAGGCCGGCGAGGTCGTTGATGTCGAAGAAGCGGCGGTAATTGATCTCGTCCGCCGCCACCCGCCAGTAGGCGACGCGGTAGTTCTGCTCCTCCAGCAGCGCGTGCAGCGCCTGGAAGCTGTCGGGCTCGCCCGCGCGCCCGTTGATCGCCGCCACCGCGTCCTCGATGGCGGCCCCCACGCCCGAATCGGCGGCCACCAGGGCGGCCAGCTGCGCGCGCAGCTCCTCCGCCTCGCGGTGCACGGCGGCCTGCCGCTGCACCGTGCGCACGCCGCCGCCCAGGCCCGCGAAGGCGGCGATCAGCGCGTCCAGCGCCGCCCCCTTGTCGCCGCCCCCCTTTTCACTCAGCGCGTCGCGCGCGAGCTTCAGCAGCCGCGGGTAGTTGCGCACGGCCACGGGAAAACGGTGCGACCAGTACCACACGCTGAACGACCCGCGCTCCGCGTCGAACTTCAGCTGCAGCTCGCCGCGCTCCAGCACCGCGCCGTACTGGTCGCCCAGGAAGGGCAGCAGCACCTTGCCGTGCAGGTTGGTCTCCGGCGGGCTCCAGTCGATGTCGAAGAACGGCGCGAAGGGCGACGCCGGCCCCCACTCCAGCACGTCCAGCCACCACGGGTTGTCGTTGGCGCCGACCCCCATGTGGTTGGGCACGAAGTCCAGGATCAGCCCCAGCCCGTGCTCGTGCAGCGCCGCGACGAACGTGTCGAAGGTGGCCGCGTCGCCGACCTCCGGGTTGAACTGGGCGTGGTCGGTGATGTCGTAGCCGTGCGTCGAGCCTGCGCGCGCCTTCAGGAAGGGCGAGGCGTAGACGTGGCTGACGCCGAGTGCGGCGAAGTACGGCGCCAGCTCCGTCGCGTGTCCGAAGGTGAAGTCCTTCGTGAACTGCAGGCGGATGGTGGCGCGGGGAACGGCGGGGGCTCCCGTCATCGGCCCTCGCGTGCGGCGGCGACGGCGGCGGCGAGCGAGCGCACGTCGGCGTCGGCGGCGATGGCGTCCAGGTCCTTGCTCAGGCGCCGCCGCCAGTTGGGATGCTGGTCGACGGTGCCGGGCAGGTTTGGCTGCTCGGTCTCGCCGAGCGCGTCTTCGATCTGCACCATCGCGATCCCTCCGGGTGTCTTGCCCAGATAACGGTGCGCCGCTTCCGCCAGTTCCCGCGACCACGGCTGCGCGCCGTCATCGCTGGGATAGCTGGCCGGCTTCAGCCCCTCGCGCCCCAGCGCCTGCAACAGCCGCCAGCGGTCCACGCCGCGGTCCCAGGCGTCCTTGTCGCGCGCCGCATCGTTGGGATAGAGGTCCAGGCGCTGGCGCCAGTCCAGGTCGTGCGCCGTCCAGAAGCCGCGGAAGGTCGGCAGGTCGTGCGTGGTCAGCGTGACCATCGCCGCCTCCGGATAGGCCGACGGCGCCAGGAAGCCGCCCTCCCCGTCGCGTTCGAAGTACAGCACGCGGTAGCTCAGCACGCCCGCCTTCTGCATGGCCGGGCGGAAGCCGTCCGGCACCGTGCCCAGATCCTCGCCGATGACGACGCAGCGTTGGCGGCGCGATTCCAGCGCCACGATGCGCAGCAGATCCTCGAACGGGTACTCCACATAGGCGCCGTCGCCCCCGTTGGCCGGGATCCAGAACAGGTGCTTCAGCGCCATCACGTGGTCGATGCGCAGCGCCCCGGCGTGCCGCATGTTGGCGCGCACGGCGGCGATGAAGGGGGCGTACGCCGCCTCCCGCAGCCCCACCGGCGACAGCGGCGCCAGACCCCAGTTCTGCCCCTTCATGTTGAACTGGTCGGGGGGTGCGCCGACGTTGGCGCCCTGCACCAGGCAGCCGGGATCGGCCCACGCCGTCGCCCCGCCGGGGTGCACCGCCACCGCCAGGTCGCGGTAGAAGCCCACCGACAGCCCGGCCCGGCGCCCGCGCGCGGCGGCCTCGCCCAGCTGGCGGTCGGCCTCGAACTGCAGGAACTCGAAGAACTCCACCCGCTCCAGATGGTCGCGGGCGAAGGCCTCGACGGCGGCCGAGTCGGGCCGGCGGAACTCCTCCGGCCACGTCTGCCACATCCAGCGGTTCGGGTCCTCGCCGTAGAAACGCTCGTGCAGCGCGTTGAAGATGGCGTGGCGGCGCAGATCCTCGCCCATCTCGCGCTGGAAGGCGCGGAAGGCCAGCCCGCGCGGGCCGACGTCGCCCTCCCTCAGGTTGGCGGCGCGGAAGGCGGGGTACAGCGCCTCCAGCACCGGCATCTTCAGCCGCGCCACCGCCGGATAGTCCACCAGCTCCGCCGCCCGCGCGGATGCCAGATCGCGGCGGAACGCGTCGGAGGCCACGATGGCCTGCGCCGCCTCGCAACGCCCGAACTCCGGCACCGCCTCCGGGTCGATGTAGAAGACGTTCAGGAACCGCCGGTCGGACGGCGAATAGGGGCTGAAATGGTTGGGATCGGCCGGGAACAGCGCGTGCAGCGGGTTGAGCCCGACCAGATCGGCCTTCAGCCCGGCCGCCGTCTCGGCGAAGCGGGCGAGGTCGTCGAAGTCGCCCATCCCCCAGTCGTCATTGCTCTTCAGCGCGTAGAGCTGCAGCCCGATGCCCCACAGCTTGTGCCCGTCGGTCACGTCCTGCGGCAGCACGCCGCGCTGCGGCGCCACGATCAGCGTGGTCGAACCGCGCAGCCCGCCGCCGATCCCCGCCGGCCGCACCTCGACCGACAGCGTGTGGTAGCCCATGGGCAGCCGGTCGGGCAGCGCCAGCGTGCGCCGCTCGAACGCAGCACCATCCAGCGTGGTGGTGCCGTCCAGCGGCAGCGAACCGAAGGGCGTCTCGCCCCGGCGCTCCGCCCCGCCCTCCTCATGCAGGGTCCACACCAGCGTGGCGTCGTCCAGCCCGGCCGGGGCGGCGACCGGCACGGCCGGGAAGGCGCCCTCGTCCTGCACCTGCACCGGCGGCAGCAGACGGCGCCACGCGCGCTCCTCCACCGCACGCAGGCTCTGCGCCACCTCGGCGTCGGTGCCGGTGGCGAGGCCCATGGCGGAGATCAGCGCCGCCATCGTCTCGGGCGAGGTCTCCCGCCGGTTGCCCCAGATGTCGTGATAGTACGGCTCGATCCCGACGCGTTCGGCCAACCGGCTCAGTTCGCTCATTCCCAAGACTTCCCTTTCGTCATTGCGCGTCTTCCAGGAACCACAGCGCCGTCCATCCGGCGATGCGGCCGTGCGCCACATCGTCCCCGGCGCCCTCCTCGCTGGCCGCCAGCAGCCGGCCCTTTGGCGCCGCGACACCGTCAGCCGCCACGTCGCCCAGGTTCGCCAACAGCGTCAGCGCGCCGCCGTCACCCAGCGTCCAGGCCACGGCGAACGCCGCCCCGCGCCGCCACGCGACGGACCCGCCGCCCCGCACGCCGGCCAGCCGCGGCACCACCTCCGCCGAGCGCGTGCGCAGCAGCCCCCTTGTGAAGGACAGCCACCCGGCGTGAGGATCGCGCGTCGGCGCGTCCCAGTCCAGTTTCGATCCTTCGAATGTGGCGGGTGCGTTGGGATCGGGGATGCGCGCGCGGGCCTGCGGGTCGGCGAACTCCGGGAACTTGGCGAACTCCCGCCGCCGCCCCTCGCGCACGGCGTCGGCCAGATCGCCGTGGAAGTCGCAGAAGAAGTTGAAGGGCCGCCGCTCCCCCCACTCCTCGCCCTGGAACAGCATGGGCACCGGCGGGGCCAGCAGCGTCACCGTCGCCAGCGCGCGCAGCCGCCGCGGTTCGGCCAGCACCGCCAGCCGCTCGCCCAGCGCCCGGTTGCCGATCTGGTCGTGGTTCTGCAGGAAGTTGACGAAGGCCAACGGCGGCAGGTGCGCGCTGGGGCTGCCGCGCCGCTCCCCGTCGCGGTAGGGGGACGGGTCGCCCTGGTACACGAACCCCTCGGCCAGCGCCCGCGCCATGGCGCCCACCGGATCCTCGGCGTAGTCCGCGTAATAGCCGCCGCTCTCCCCCGTCGCCAGCACGTGCGCCACGTGGTGGTAGTCGTCGTTCCACTGCGCGGTGAAGCGGTCCGCCCCCGGCTCCAGCAGGCGGGCGGCGTTGTCGTCGTTCTCCAGCACCAGATGAACGGGACGCTCCCGCCCGATCGTGCCCTGCACCCGCTCCGCCAGCTCGTTCAGGAAGCGGCGGTCGCTGTCGTCGATGATGGCGTGCACGGCGTCGAAGCGCAGCCCGTCGAAGCGGTACTCCTCCAGCCAGTACAGCGCGTTGTGGATGAAGAAGTCGCGCACCGTGGCGCTGCCCTGCCCGTCCACGTTGATGGCCGCCCCCCACGGCGTGTGGTGCCGGTCGGTGAAGAAGGGCGCGGCGTAGGCGTGCAGGTAGTTCCCCTCCGGCCCGAAGTGGTTGTAGACCACGTCCAGGAACATCATCAGCCCGCGCGCATGCGCCGCGTCCACCAGCGCCTTCAGGTCGTCCGGCGTGCCATAGGCGCCGTCGGGCGCGAACGGCAGCACCCCGTCGTAGCCCCAGTTGCGCGTGCCCGGAAAGTCCGACAGCGGCATCAGTTCCACCGCCGTGACGCCCAGCTCCTTCAGGTGGTCCAGCCTGGCGATGGCGGCGCGGTAGGTGCCCTCCGGCGTGAAGGTGCCGACGTGCAGCTCGTACAGCACCGCCTCGTGCCACGGCCGGCCGCGCCAGCCGGTGGCCTGCCAGCGGTAGGCGCCGGGGTCCACCACCTGGCTCGGCCCGTTCACGTCGTCGGGCTGGAAGCGCGACGCCGGGTCCGGCACCTTCAGCCCGTCCGGCAGCACGAAGCGGTAGCGCGACCCCGCCCGCGCGCGGTCGGTCGCGCACTCGAACCAGCCCACGCCGGTGGCCTCCATGGGGAGTGTTTCCACCCCCTCGATCTCGACCTGCACCGCCGGGGCGGTGGGCGCCCACAGGCGGAAACGGACGGAACCGTCCGGCCGCACCTCGGCGCCGAACGGCATGGCATGGGCGTTCGCGGTCATGCTGGCCTGCGTGTGGTGGGGTGATCCGATGATGCGTGGCAGGAACCTCAACACCCCGCTCCGGCGTATGATCCCCGGCACCGAACGAATGTATCCGCCAGCCGGACAGATTGTTCCAGCGCGGTCACAGGGCCATCCCCATCTACATACGCGGTGCCCGGAAGGGGGGCGTTGTGGAGGTAACGTGAAAGTGCTCTGGCTGTCGCTGCTGATGCTGGTCCTGCTGCTGGCCGGGCCGGCCTTCGTGATCGCGTCCGGCACGGTGACGCTCGGCCCCGCGTGGATCAGCGCCGACCGCGGCCCGGCCGGCCTCGCCCCCGACCCCGCGACGGTGCGCGAGCCGGTGGTGCAGGTCTACGCCGCGCGCGCCGTGTCCTGGCGCGGCGCCTTCGGCGTGCACCCGTGGTTCGCGGTGAAGCCGGCGGGTGCCGCCCACTACACGGTGTACGAGGTGATCGGCTGGCGCCTCTACCGCGGCCTGCCGGTGCTGTCGATCAGCCACCGCACCCCGGACGGCCGATGGTTCGGCGCCGCGCCCGTGGTGCTGACCGAACTGCGCGGCGACGCGGCCGCCGCCGCGATCCCGAAGATCGACGCGGCGGCGCGCGCCTACCCCTATGCCGACCGCTACCGCGTCTGGCCCGGCCCCAACAGCAACACCTTCGCCGCCTGGGTCGGCCGCGCCGTGCCGGAGCTGCGCCTGGACCTGCCGGCGACGGCGCTGGGCAAGGACTACCTCGGCGCCGGCCTGTTCGCCCGCGCCCCCAGCGGCACCGGCTGGCAGGTCAGCCTGTTCGGCCTCGCCGGCATCCTGCTGGCCGCCGAGGAGGGGCTGGAGGTGAACCTGCTGGGCATGACCTTCGGCGTGCAGCCGTCGACGCTGTCGGTGAAGCTGCCCGGCCTCGGCGTGCTCCCCGCCCGGACGCGGGGCACGGCGGCCCCGGCGGCGGACGAGGTGGCGGACGAGGTGGGGTGACGGAGCCGCATCCGGTTTACGCCAGCCTCATCCGCACGATATCATTGCCATCACGGTGTTTGGCTGCGGAGGTGTGCATGGGATCGATGACGATCAGGGACATTCCGGACGACGTGATCCGCCGCCTGGAAGAGCGGGCCGCCTCGACCGGCCGATCGCGCGAGGCCGAGGTTCGCGCGATCCTGGCCGAAAGCGTGACACCGGCCAAGGATTGGGCCGCGTTCGAAAGTGCCCGCGAACTGCTGCGCCCGCAGCTTGCCGGCCGCACCTTCGGCAACAGCGTCGACGACCTCGCCGCCGAAAGCCGTAGGTTGGGTTAAGCGCCAGCGCAAACCCAACTTCGCCGGTGGCGTTTTATACCGACGGCAGAAATACGGACACATCCCCAATTCGTCATGCCCGGCCTTGTGCCGGGCACCCACGCACCTTGGATTGGTCGGAGTGCGTGGGTGGCCGGGACTGGGCCCGGCCATGACGGCGGAAAGGTTTTTTGGCAAGGGGATGTGGGTATTACGCCCCCGCCTTCGCCTCAACCTCCGCGCCCGCCCCGGCCGCCGCACCACCCCCCGCGGCCCGTGCCGCCTCCGCGGCCTTGGCCTGGGCGATCTGGTCCAGGCGCGACCGGTAGCCGGCGACCGCCGCCGTCACCTCCCGCACCATCGACTCGAGCGGCCGTTCCGGGTCCGCCGCCTGCATCAGCTGGCGCGACAGCTCCTGCGCGTGCGCCACCTCGCGGGCGTCCACGGTGCCGGCGTCGACCTCCGCGCGCAGGTGCTCGACGATCTTCTTCAGGCTGCGCGCGGCGGTGTCGACGGCGGTGTGGTCGCCCAGGTCCGGCAGGCGGCGCAGCAGCTCGTCCACCATGGCCGGCACGCGGCAGAGGTGCTCCACCGCCATGCGGTCGACCGGGGTGCGGGTCAGGCCGGGCATGGCGAACTCGATCAAGAAGGCGGCCTGCACGCTGGCGCGCAGGCGCTTCTGCTCGTTCACGCGGCTCACCGCCTCCAGCGTCATCTTGCGGGGCACCACCGTGCTCCACTTGTTGATCGCCTTCAGGCGTAGCGTGTTGGGCACGTCCAGCAGCGGCACCTGCGTGCCGTCGCGCGGCGACTTGCGGCGGTCCGGGCCGGTGTAGTCGGCCGTCACCACGAACTTCTTGCGCGATTCGACCAGCGTCGTCACCCGCTCCTGCACCTGCTTGGGCGACACCGGCTTGACCAGCAGGTCGTCCGCACCCGTGTTGGCGACGCGCATCAGCAGCACGGGCGTCGGCTGCCACGTGGTCAGGATCACGCAGGCGAAGGGGTTGGGCGTCCCCGGTTCGTTGCGCAGCGTGCGCACGAACTTCAGCGCCTCCGCCTCCTCCCCGTCGACGTCGACCAGCAGCAGGTCGGGCGTGGCGTTGGTCAGCAGCGGGGTGGCGTCGCTCACCGTGCTGAAGGTGGCGACGTTCTTCAGGTTCAGGCGGGCCAGCAGCTCGCGCAGCAGGCGCAGCGTGTTGTGCTGGCTGTCGATGACCGCCGCTTCGACCTGGGAGAAATCGTACTCGGGCATCACGGAACTCGGATCAACCGCCGGGCTGACCGTGACCTTAGTGGATCAACCGTTAATTTCGCCTAACGCAAAACGTCGCGCTCAGCCGATTCCACCGGCGATTCCACCGGCGATTCCACCCGCCGATTCCACCAGCGTGTAGACCAGCACCGTCCGCCCCTCCACCGGCACCGGCCGCCCGCACAGCAGCATGCGCCCGTCGCCCGCCCCGTCCGCCTCGCGGGTGTCCAGCACGCAGCGCCACCCCCGCCCGCCCGGCACCGCCGGCAGGGTGAAGGACACCGCGTCGTGGTGCGCATTCAGCACGATCAGCAGCACCCCGTCGTCCAGCCGCCGCCCCTCGGCGTCCACATACTCGCCCGCGTGGCCGTTCAGCAGCAGGCCGATGCAGCGCGCGTGCGTGTTGCGCCATTGCTCCGCCGTCTTCTCGGCCCCGCCCGGCGTGTACCAGACGATGTCTTTCAGCCCGTCGGCCGAGGTGGTGCGCCCGTGCAGGAACACCGGCCGGCGCAGCACCGGGTGCGCCTTGCGCAGCGCGATCAGCCGGCGCACGAAGGCCAGCATGCCGGCCGGCGCGCCCTTTTCCTGCATCGCACCCCAGTCCAGCCACGTCAGCGGGTTGTCCTGGCAATAGGCGTTGTTGTTGCCGTGCTGGGTGTGGCCGATCTCGTCGCCGGCCAGCAGCATCGGCGTGCCCTGCGACAGCAGCAGCGTGGCCAGCAGGTTGCGCTTCTGCCGCGCCCGCACCGCCGTGATGGCCGGGTCGTCGCACGGCCCCTCCACCCCATGGTTCCAGGAGTAGTTGGCGGAGTGGCCGTCGCGGTTGCCCTCGCCGTTCGACCAGTTGTGCTTCTCGTTGTAGGCGACGACGTCGGCCAGCGTGAACCCGTCGTGCGCGGTGACGAAGTTCACCGACGACCACGCGCGCCGCCCGTGCTTCTCGAACAGGTCGGACGATCCGGCGATGCGCCCGGCCAGTTCCGGCAGCATCCCCTCGTCCCCCTTCCAGTACCGGCGCACGGTATCGCGGTAGCGGTCGTTCCACTCCGCCCAGCCCGGCGGGAAGTTGCCGACCTGATAGCCGCCCGGCCCCACGTCCCACGGCTCGGCGATCAGCTTCACGCCGGCCAGCACCGGGTCCTGCCGCACCGCGTCCAGGAACCCCGACCCCGGATCGTAGCCATAGCTCTCCCGCCCCAGCACGGTGGCCAGGTCGAAGCGGAAGCCGTCCACGTGCATCTCGCTGACCCAGTAGCGCAGGCTGTCCATCACCATCTGCAGAACGCGCGGGTGGGCGATGTTCAGCGTGTTGCCGGTGCCCGTGTCGTCGGCGTAGTACCGCTTGTCGCCCGGCATCAGCTTGTAATAGCTGGCGTTGTCGATGCCGCGGAAGCTGAGCGTCGGGCCCAGGTGGTTGCCCTCGCCCGTGTGGTTGTAGACCACGTCGAGGATCACCTCGATCCCCGCCTCGTGCAGGCGGGCGACCATCGTCTTGAACTCCGACAGCACGCCGGTGGTCATGTACCGCGGCTCCGGCGCGAAGAAGCCGATGGTGTTATAGCCCCAGTAATTGTGCAGCCCCTGCGCCACCAGATGCCGGTCGTCGGTGAAGGCCTGCACCGGCAGCAGTTCGATGGACGTGATGCCCAGCGCCTTCAGGTAATCGATCACCGCCTGCGTCGACATGCCGGCGAAGGTGCCGCGCAGCGGCTCCGGCACCGCCGGGTGCTGCATGGTGAAGCCGCGCACGTGCGCCTCGTACACCACCGTGTCGGTCCACGGCACGGCCGGATGCCGGTCGTGGCCCCAGGTGAAGGCACGGTCCACCACCCGGCACTTGGGCATGGAGCGCGCGTTGTCCCGCCGGTCGAACGACAGGTCCTCCCGCGTCGATCCCAGGCGGTAGCCGTAATGCGCGTCCGACCACTTGATGGACCCGAACAGCGCCTTGGCGTAGGGGTCGAGCAGCAGCTTGTTGGCGTTGAACCGGTGCCCGGCCGACGGCTCGTACGGCCCGTGCACGCGGTAGCCGTACAGCAGGCCCGGCCGCGCGTCCGGCAGGTATCCGTGCCAGACCTCGTCCGTGTGCTCGGGCAGCGGGATGCGTTCCAGCTCCTTGGCGCCCGTCTTGTCGAACAGGCACAGCTCCACCTTCTCGGCGTTGGCGGAGAACAGCGCGAAGTTGACGCCGTATCCGTCCCACGTGGCGCCCAGCGGATAGGGCTTGCCGGGCCAGACGATCGTGCGGTCGGACCCGTTCGGCATCGGCAAGGGCTCCGGGGCGGTGGGGGATGGCGGCGGCGGTCGGTGATCGTACGGCATGCGGGCACCCTGCCCCAACGAACAGGCCGCCCCCTTGCAATAAAGGAGAGGCAAACGCCGGGCGTCAAGCCGCGCGAGGGCCGCAGCCGCCCGCCGCTCCGCCCGCCGCAACATCATTCGTGGGCGTTTGAAACAAATGAAATATGGGCGTGTCCGATTCGGCATCGTCCTGTAACACGGCGCGCGCAAGGTCCGCACCCAGGGACGTTCGTCCACGAATCAATCAGGCTGGGGCGAGATCACCATGAACGCGCAGGAGACGGCGGCCACCACCCCCACCCCGAACCTGTCCGACGCGGAGATGATGGCGGCCGACGCCGCCCCCTCCCCCGTAACACTGCGCCGTATCACGCAGGAGGAGCTGGACGCCGTCGCCGCGAAGCACGAGGCGTTCGTCCTGCGCCGCCCCAACGCCGCGCGCGCGGTTTTGAAGCTGTGCGACCTCTCCTTCCTCGACCTGACCGGGCGCAAGCTGTCCGGCGCGGACTTCACCGGATCGCGCATGGTGGGGATGAAGATGGCGGGCACCGACCTGTCCGGCTCCTCCCTGTTCGGCACCGACCTGCGCCGGGCGCACATGGTGCGCGCCGACCTGAACCGCGCCGACCTGCGCGGCGTGCAACTGCGCGGCGCCATCATGGCCGGCTGCAACCTGATGCACGCCGACCTGCGCAACGGCATCCTGATGACGCAGTCCTCGGGCGACCTGCTGCCCATGGTGCGCCCGTCGGCGCAGTCCGACCTGTCGTCGGCGGTGCTCGCCCGCTCCAACCTCAGCCAGGCCAAGATCTCCGACAGCTTTGTGTTGCAGACCGACCTGCGCGACACCTGCCTGCGCGGCAGCAAGCTGATGCGCGCCGACCTGCGCAACGCCGACCTCACCGGCTGCGACATGGAGGGTGCCGACCTGTCGGAGGCCAACCTCTCCGGCGCCAAGCTGGAGGGCGCCATCCTCAGCCGCACCGTGATGCGCCACACCAAGCTGGAGGGGGCGAACATGCTGGGCGCCCTGCTGGACGGCGTCGACCTGTCGCTGGCCCGCACGTCGGGCGCCCGTCTGGCGGTGGCCCGCGCCATGCTGGGCGACGAGCTGGGCGCCATCCTGGAGGCGCACGACCAGTGGGTGGCGACCAACGGCAAGAAGGGCACGCGCGCCGACCTGTCCGACCGCGACCTGTCGGGCCTGGACCTGTCCGGCGTGAACCTCTCGGCCGCCGTGCTGCGCGCCGCCCGCCTGCACGGCACCGACCTCAGCAGCGCGTCCCTGGTGACTGCGGACCTGGAGCTGGCCGACCTGCGCGGCGCCGTCCTGCGCCACGCCGACCTGCGCGGCATCCGCCTGCACCGCGCCGCGCTCGACTGCGCCGACCTCTCCTGCGCCCAGCTCAGCCCGCTGCCGCTGACCGGCGGCTATCTCTGGTCCGCCGACCTGTCGCGCGCCCGCTGCCGCAAGGCCCTGTTCACCGCCGCCGACCTGACCAAGGCCCGCATGACCGG
>Ga0196970_1000410_pt1 | contig 51110 bp, 45 predicted proteins | sample S1v_513CmetaG_FD_148672 | JGI IMG/M metagenome (GOLD analysis project Ga0196970, IMG submission 148672) | Soil microbial communities from Anza Borrego desert, Southern California, United States - S1+v_5-13C | ecosystem: Environmental > Terrestrial > Soil > Desert | place: USA: California... | reverse complement strand
CGAGTCCTCGACCACCAGTACCTTAGCCATGCACGCCTTCCTTCTTGTTCGGGGCCTTCTCGTCGGGAGCCTTGTTCGCGGCTCCGCTGCTTATAACCGGATCGTCCTTGGGCTTGGCCATCGGCAGGTCGATCATGACGGACGTGCCGCGGCCGACCGCACTGTCGATGGAGACGATGCCGCCGCCGTTGCGCACGATGCCGTAGACGACCGACAGGCCGAGCCCCGTGCCGAGTCCCACGGGCTTGGTGGTGAAGAAGGGGTCGAAGACGCGCTGGCGCGTTGCTTCGTCCATGCCCGTGCCGGTGTCGGCCACGGTCAAGCGGACGTACTCGCCCTCGGCGATCTCCAGCCGGCTGGCCTCCGGGTCGCGCAGTGTGACGAGCCCCGCCGAAAGCGCCAGCGTGCCGCCGCCGGGCATGGCGTCGCGTGCGTTCTGGATCAGGTTCAACAGGATCTGCGACAGCTCGGTCGCGGTCACGGTGACCGGCGGCAGGCCGTCGGGGATCCGCACCTCCACCTGCAAGTTGTCGGGCAGGTTGGGCTGGGCCAGCTCGACGGCGGAATTCACCGCGTCGGCCACGACGGCGGGTGGTGACTCGGCGACCTCGGTGCGGGCAAAGGCCAGGACGTCGCGCATGATGATGCGCGCCTTGAGGCCGCTGTCGCGCACCGCGGTCAGGTAGGTGCGCAGCTTGGCGTCGTCGTCGACCCGCTTCAGTGCCAGTTCGGTCAGGCTGATGACCGGTTGCAGCAGGTTGTTGATCTCGTGCGCCAAGCCGCCGACCAGGCTGCCCAGCGCCGCCATGGTCTGCTTCTGGCGGGCCGCGTCGGCGGCGCGGCGCCGTTCGGTGATGTCGCTGGCCGTGCCGCGAAAGCCGAGGAACACACCGTCGGCGGAGAAGCGCGGCATGCCGCTGAACATCAGCCAGCAGCCGGTGGCGGCGCCGTTCATCACCGGGTAGGACAGTCGGCGGAATGGCCGGTGCAGGCGCAGCGCCTCCTGCAATACGGCGAAATCGTCGGGCGGGCGGGCCGCGTCCAGCAGGTCGGCCGGGGTGCGGCCGATCAGGTCCACCGTCGGCCGCCCAAGCGCTTCCCGGGCGCGCGGCGACATCTCGATGAAGCGGCCTTCCGCGTCGGTCGCCCAGAACCAGTCGTTGGAGCAGTCCAGCAGCGCCTTCCAGCGCGCCTCGCTCTCGCGCAGCTTGGCGGTGCGCTCGGCCACCTTGGCCTCCAGGCCGCCGAGATGGTCGCGCAGTGCCTGCTCGCTGCGGCACAGCCGGTAGAACATGACGTCGTAGGGATTTTTCAGCGCGGTGACGATGATCGCCTTGTAGAGCAAGTAGTAGGACAGGATCTTCAGGAAGTGCCCCAGCGCGTTCATCAGGCTGTGCGGGTCCTGGTAGAGCGTGAAGGCCATCTCCTGCGGGATCAGCAGGGCGAAGCCGCCCAGCACCGGCGCGAAGGTGCCGTTCTCGAAGTGCCGGCGCCGCGCGATCAGCGCCGCGCAGGACAGCGCCGCCAGCCCGGCGATGAGGTATTCGCTGACGATCTTGAAGGTGGTCAGGCCCTGCCCGTCGATGTAGCAGTCCGGCATGGCGTCGAACTGGAAGATCAGCAGCACCGCCAGCGAGAACAGCAGGGCCTGCAATCCCAGCACCAGACCCGACGGTAGGCGGACGTCCGGCAGCAGCAGCGGCGCCGTCAGGAAGATCGCCGCCTGCACGTAGCGCGCGGCGATCCAGAGCTGGGTCGGCAGGTCCGTCCCGCCGTCGGCGAACACCTTCATGCCGGGAAAGGCGATGGTGTGCAGCAGGTCGAGCGCCGCCACGGCCGGGAAGGACAGCCCGAGGAAGGCAAGGAACTGCGACTGGTTCACGTGCCGCGTGTTCCACGCAATCATGAAGGTGGCCATCGCCACCACGACGCTGAACAGCTCGGCGATGGTGTGGAACAGCAGGTAGTTGGTGCGCATGCCGACGAACAGCACGACCAGGCTGCCGCCGAGGACGAGCATTTCGGGCAGCCAAGCGGTCTGACCGGTGCGTTGCGTCGCGGCGGGGATCGAATGATCGGTCATGGCCCTGTGACGGCTACGAATTCGCGGCACCGGTCTGGAGTCTTAACAAATTATGCGTCGGTAGAATAGTTTTTTGGACCAAAATAAATCAAAAGCTGTGGGTATACTATGACTACACGGATGCCCCGCAGAGTGCTTCCCGGCAGGGCCGCTCAGCTTGTGGTGTCGAATGGCGTGCTGGCCAGCGGATCGCCGCGGCCGTGGCCGGCGCGGCTGTGGCCCATCTCGGTGGCGGCTTGGCGGAAGTAGCCGACGATGAACACGCGCACGGCGTTGGCCAGCGAGACGCCGGATGCGCTGCGACGGGATTGCGCGTCCAGCCGCTCCTTAAGGTCCGTGCACAGCTCGTCGACGCTCAGGCCCTCGCGCTGCCCGATCTCTTCCAGAGCTTCCCAGTATGAAGGCTCGATCCGGAGCTGGCGGCTCTGGCCGGCGATCTTGACGGAGCGGCTCACCAGGGAGCTGATCCTCAAGGGGGCGCTGGTTCGCCGCGTCTGCGACCCGCGTTCACGCATGCGTCTCTGGTCCCTTGATCGCAAGGGTAGGGGATTGACGCTACTACTATAGCGCGATTGCAGCCGCCTATGGGGACAAAACTTTTCGGCTGCGCGGGGAAGCGGCCTCCTGTGGTTCAAGCACGCTCCGTCTCGCCGGCCATGTCGCGGACGCGGTCCACGTCGGTCAGCACGATGAAGCCCTTTGCGTAGGTGATGGCGTTGGATTTCTTCAACGTCTTCAGGCTCTTGTTAACCATCTCGCGGGTCACGCCGAGCATGCTGGCCAGATTCTCCTGCGACACCGGCTGGGTGATGCGCAGGCCGCCCGGAGTCGGCTGGCCGTAAGCCTCGGCAAGCATCAGCAGTCGTCTGGCGAGCCGGCGCGGCACGTCGTGGAAGACGGCGTCCTCAATGTTCTCGCTGACCCAGCGCAGACGGTCGCATAACACCCCCATCAGCCGGATGGCGAGGCGCGGGTAGCGCTCCAGGAAGGCGATGAACTCGGCGCGGTCGATACGGAACAACTCCGACGGGCGCAGCGCGGTGGCGGCGGCGGTGCGCTCCTTGCCGTCGATCAGCGCGATCTCACCGAACAGGTCGCCGGGGTCGAGGATGTTCAGCATCATCACCTTGCCATCCTCGGACGAGGTGTGGATGCCGACCTGCCCTGTGAGGATGACGAACAGGCAGTCGCCGGGATCGCCCTTGTTGAACAGCATGGTCTCGGCGCCATGGTGGACGACGCGGCCGAGGCTGAGCAATTCGGCCATTTCTCCTTCGTCCAGCGCGCCGAGCAGGGGATTGCGCCGGAGCACCTCCGCCACACCCACTCCAGTGTCCGTCCGCATCGCCAATTTTGCCCTCACTGACCTGTTCAGGCATAGTAGCGTATATCGGCATATGCAGAGTAGGGACTCTGAGTTTTCCCGTTTGGCGCGGGGTGGCTTGGGCGCATCCCCCCGATGCTTACGCCGCCCGCGCCGCCTCGCGCACGGCGCGCTCGAACAGGGCGGTGTGTTCGAAGTGGAAGCGGGGCTCCGGCAGCACCGGGGCGCGGCCGAGCCAACGGCGCACGGTGTGCAGCAGCAGCTTCGCGTCCTCTCGCTTCTGGTCGACGCGGCCGGTCGGCAGCCAGCCCTTGAAGCGCGCCAGCTCACGCGCGTCCATGCCCATCTCGCAGGCCAGGCGCAGCATGCGGCCGTAGCCGCGCTCGCGGTAGGGCAGCTCCTTGGCGATGCCTTCCAGCGCCCGGGTCGTGGCGGGAGACAGCACACCCTCGGCCTCGGCGTCGGCCAGCGTGCGGCGGATGTTGACCATCGCCTCGGACAGCATGGTGTAGCCCAGCTCGGCCGGACCGTGCACCACGGCCACCTCGTCGTCGTCCTCCAGACGGCCGTCGCGGTACGCCTCGAAGATGGATCCCACGCCGATCATGCCGAACGGGTGCAGCTCGGCAGCGCGCAGGGCGCCCATGCTGGAGGCGCCGAACACCGTGATGCCCCGGCGGATGGCGAACAGGATCTCCTTGTGCCAGACCGCCGGCACGCATTCGAAATAGCCGTCCACGATGGCGATGGCGGTCGGCTTGTGCTCGGCGATGCGGATCACATCGCCCTGGGCGACGGGCGGCAGGAAGACGGCGTCCAGTATCTCCGCCGCATCCTCGCGTGCCATGGTGGGGCCGAGGAAGACGTACACGGTCATGTCCGGTTCTCCAGAGCGCCCTGCGCCCGCAGGCCCAGCAGGTAGTCGGGCGACTCGTCGATGCCTTCGAGGCCGGGGATAACCACCCGAACCACGGGGATGCCGAATTCGGGCTTGGTCAGGTCGATCGCCACCACCTCGTCGATGCCGACGGCCTCCAGGCGGGCGAGCTGGCAGCCCAAGTCGTCTTCGATGGTGCGGCCGCAGCAGGTGGGGCAGGTCGCGAAGTCGCGGCCGCCGGACTGCGCACGGATCGCCGATTTCCAGCGGTCGTGCAGCGCGGCGTCCAGGTGCTTCTGGTACTCGGCACGGGGCATGTCGTCGCGCGCACCGGCGATGAAGGTCAGCCGGCTCTGCGCCGCCTCGGTCAATGCGCGGCTCAGCGCCACCTCGCGGGCGACGTGGCAACCCATGCCTACGGCCGGACGCACGGTGTGCTGCGGCGAGTCCTCGCGCGGCACGATGCGCACCAGGAAGGCCGGCAGGCCGACGTCGCTGGTGATCTCCCAGGCGCCGACATCCACGCCGGCCGCGTCGAAGCGGTCCAGCAGGCCGCGGCAGTGCGGGTCGGTGACGGTGGACAGGTCGATGCGCGTGGCATCCTGCTCGGCCGGGCTCAGGAGGCGCCAGAGCGTGGAGGCGTCGCGCTCGACCACTTCGCTGATGGCGTGGGTGACGGCTTCCAGCGTATGGTTGCCCGACGCCAGGCCGTTGGAGCTGGCGACGAAGCAGCCATGGCCGGGCGGCATGGGCAGCGAGAAGTTGAGATGCACCGTCTCGAACGGCACCCAGGTGGATTCGCCGTCCATGAGGTTGCGGCCCTCGATCCACATCAGCGGCGTGTCGGGGGTGAAGCAGCTGGTGGAGAGGCGCGGCAGGCGGCTCACGTCGCACACCCGGTGCGACCAGCGTAGTTCCTCGTAGCTGGCGTATTTGAGCGGCAGGGTGATGTGCTCGGCGTGGTAGGATTCGATGGATTCCATGACGCCGGACGCCTTGGCGGCGGCGAGCGTCACGCCCTTGCCCTGCGAGACCGAGACGGATCGCGAATTCGGCCGAGTCACCATGACAACCGGGATGCCGATGGTGTCGAGCCCGGTGACGTTGGCGACGCGGGTGATCCCCATGATGGGCAGGAACGGGGCGACGCGGGCCAGCGTGCGTTCCGGCGCCACGATGCGGTGGGTGCCGACCGTGTGGGCCTTGGACGTATCGGCGGTTCCGGATGTGGTGATCTCGTCGAACGGCATCGCGGCTCACTCGGATCGAAGTCGAGGGGGCGGACCGCAGCGGTCTGGACGCAAGGACCAGCCGCCGCAGTCCGCGCCTCCGTAGAAGCGTCAGAGGCCCGGCGTGATCGCGTTGCGAGCCGCTTCATGGTCGGCTGTATCGAAGCCGATGCGGTCGCCGGCGCGCAGGGCCGTACGGACAGCAGCGGCGCCGGTTTCGGCAACCGGGCTTACACCGGCGGCAGTGATGGCATAGAGGCGGCCGTCGGCGCCGCGGATCATCGAGGACGTGGAGATCGTTGAAGTCATTGTTTTCCTCCGTGGGGGCGTTGCGAGGTCCATAGCCTCTCAGTCCTGGGGGAGACGAACAGTGAAATTATTCACAGCCCGGACAGGGCTCGCGAGCCTAGGACTTGGACAACGCTTTCGCCGCAGCGCTGTGAAGGAGGCCCCGATGCAGCTCGAGAAGAAGGTCCGTTCCGAGGTTCCGAAGGTCAGCCTGATGGCCTCTCTGGCGGACTGGCCAACGGTGGAAACGCGTACCATTTCCGTCGCCGGGCGGCAGGCGCGCCTGCGCCTGGAAAAGATGGTGTGGGATGGCCTCGAAGAGGTGTCGCGCCGCGAAGGCCGGCCGGTGCCGAATCTCTGCTCGGAGCTGGACACGATGCGGGCTTCCGGGACACCGCTCGCGACGGCGATCCGCATCTTGGTGCTGAACTATTTCCGCGAGGCCGTCATCCGCTGAATGTCGGGGAGCGGGGCCGCCGTCGGATGTCATAGGGCGCGGACCGGACGTGGACTGGACAGCCGGTCTAGAAGGCGTGCGCACCGTTCGGCCACCAATCGCATCGACAGGCGCCGGGCAAGAGCCTCGGCGTCCTTGACCGCCTTCACGGTATTGGCATCGTGCCATTGCGCCGCGGCCAAGGCCTCGGCGTACACCGCCGCCGCTCTTGCCTGATAGCCCATGCGCCCGGCGTCGCGGGCGAGTTGCAGGGCCCGGCCGGCTTCGGCAATGGCCTCGTCTATCTGGCCGAGGTGAAGCAGCGCTTCTGCGCTCCAGACGATGACTTGCTGTGACCAGAGCTTCAGCGGATCGTTCCGGTAGAAGTTTGCGCTCCGTTCGAGGAGATCCTGTCCGTGCTCGCGGTTTCCCGACCGCACGTGCGCATAGCCCAGGGCGCCCATGATGAAGGGCTGGTGAAGGTAGGAGCGCGCCAGTTCTGACAACGCAAGCGCGTTTTCCAGGGGCGGCAGGCTGCGCTCCGTCTCGCCGAGCAGGATAAACGTCCAGCCCATGTGTCCCTGCGCGTACACCTTGGAGAAGGTGTGGCCGCTCTCCTCTGCCACGTCGACACCTTCCATGCCCGCGCGGATCGCCGCCGCCGACTCGCCCAGTTCGGCGAGGCAGCGCGTGTGCTGGCCATTGGCGACGACGAGGCTGACTGCGGCCATGCCATAGAGATCGGGGGTGTGGCTGAGGGCGAGCAGGCGGCGCGCCTCCTCGACGGCGGTGCAGCCGTCGTGGAAGAGTCCCTTCTCGGCCAGAATGCCGCCGAGGCGGATGAGCAGCGGAATCCGTGTCGTCAGGCTTGCGCTGCCGCTGACCGCGCCCAGCCCTTCGCGGCTCAACTGCAAGGCCTTCTCGATGTCGCCGTGCGACCATTCGAAGGCCGCGTGCAGCGATGCCGCGCGGGCGAAACGGAGCGGATCGCCGATGGACAGCGCCAGTTCCCGCGCCCGGCTCAACTGGTCGTCGACACCGGTCATGCCGCGCGGCAGCAAGGTTCTCGGCAACGCGATGGACAGATCGATCATCCGCAGCGTGTTCCGGCGGGATGGCTCCAGATGCTTCAGGGCAGCGAGTGCGTTGGTGTAATGCTGGCTCGCTTCCTCGAGCTTCGAGCGCTCTTCGGCGCGCTGTCCGGCGTGGCGTCCATAGACATAGGCGGCCGTCCAGACCTCGGCCCGGTAGGCATGAAGGGCCAGCAGTTCGGCGCGGCCGGGCAAGTCGTGATCGCGGCGTTCCCGCAATGCCTCCAGGATATTGGCGTGCAGCGTCCGGCGATTATTGCGCGTTATGGTGCCGTACGCCACTTCCTGGATCAGGCCGTGGCGGAAGTTGTATTCCAAGTTCGGGATCAGGCGCGAGCGCCGGATGAAACCTGCCTCTTCCAGTTTGGCGAGGCCGCCGGCGAGCGCCGTCTCCGGCACCGGCTCGAGCCGGCGCAGCAGTGCGACATCGAAGGTCGGCCCAATCACCGCGGCGGTCAGCAGCACCTGGCGCGATGCGGCGTCCAGGGAATCGATGCGCGCGGCGAGCAGCCCGTGGACGGAGGCCGGAAGCTGGACCATTCTCGCAGCGGTGCCGAGCCGGTAATGGCCCGGGATGCCGAAGATGGCGCCGGCCATCTCCAGCGCGCGCAGCGACTCCTCCAGGTACAGGGGCACGCCCTGGCTCTTGGCAGCCACCATCGCCTTGAGGTCGGCCACTGACGGGTCATGGCCAAGCCAGCGGTCGAGGAACTCGTGTGTCGGCTCGGGCGGCAGCGCCTCCAACGGGATGCGCATCGCCTCGACCCCCGGTGACCAGTTCGTGCCGCTCTCGGACCGCGTGGTCGCAACGAGCAGGATGCGCCCCGCGCCGTTCAGCGTGCTGGTCAGGGTATCCAGGAACCGCCGCATCACCGGTCCGACCCAGTGCACATCCTCGGTCAGGGCGAGGATCGGCCGCTCCTGCGACAGCGCGACGGTCGTCGCCACCAGCGCCTCGATGGCGGACGACAGGCGTTCCGCCGCTGGCAGGCTGTTCCACACGCGGTCCGCGGCGGGCAAGCCTAGCAGATCGCGCACCGCCGCCAGGCCGAGCGATCCGGCCGCCTGTTCGACCGCCACGCACAGCCGGTCGCAGCCGTCGGCCAACGGCACCAGGCTGGCCGCTACGCATTCCAGGTCGTCCGGCTCGCCGAGGCGGCGAATCGGCGCCTGCGGCCATTGCAGCAGCGCGTGGTCGGTGCCGTGCAGCATCCGCATCGCCTCGCCGACCAGACGCGACTTGCCGATGCCGGCCTCGCCGGACAGCACCACAACGGTGCCGACTCCGTTGCTGGCGGACTCGAAGGCGGCCAGCAGGGTCTCCAACTCGCGCTGGCGGCCGACGAACGGGCCGGCGTCGGCGGACACCAGGTCGGCGGCGGTGCGCCGCCGGGCGCGTACGCCCGCCAGGGAAAAGATGGGGTGGGGTTCGACGGTCGGGACCAGTTGGAACACGCCCGCCGGCTGCACCGTCAGCCCGACCGGCACCAGCTCCACCGTCTTGTGGGCGAGCAGGGCGGTGTTCGGTTCGGCGCGTTGCTGCAGCCTGGCGGCCAGATGGACGCACTCGCCCACGGTGCGGTAGTCGCTCCAGACGCCGTTCGCGATGACCTGCGCCAGCACCTCGCCGGACGCGATGCCGACGCGCACGGAAAAGCCGGAGCCGGCGGCCAGCGCGGCGTTGCGGATGTCCTGGGCGGCCAGGCAGGCGCGCAGCGCGTGGTCCTCAAGCGCGTTGGGCGCGCCGAACACGGCCAGCAGGCCGTCGCCCAGCATCTGGCCGACGGTGCCCCCGTACCGGTCCACCGCGTCGGTCAGCACCTGCAGCACGGAGCGCAGCACCCGGTCGGCGTCTTCGGGGTCGCGGCCGGACACCATGGCGGAGGAGCCGACAATGTCGGCGAACATCACGGACACGAGCTTGCGCTCGGCCGCCGTCCTCTGGATCATCTGCTGGTCCGTCCTGATGGGTATCTCCTGATCCCTTCATCGGGACGGGTTCCTCCCGTCCCCCGGCGCTGCAGAAAACATATTACTGCGTGCGGGCGCGGGTGTGTAGGGACCTATGGATATAGGTCATGATTCCTTGCCATCGCCCACGCGCGCCCTGCATACAATTGTATGCAGGGCGCGATGTGCGGGCGGATCGGACGCCGCATACGAAGAAATGCCAGGACGGCGGACCGCCCCGGCATGGCGTCTTGTCCAGCGGGGTGCTCAGCGCGAGATGGCGATGTTCTCCACCTGGCTCACGTCGCGCACTGCGCCGCGGTCGGCGCTGGTGGTCAGGGCTGCGTAAGCACGCAGGGCCGGCGACACCACGCGGGTGCGGTTGGCCGGCTTCCAGGCCGCCGCTCCCTTGGCGTTCATGGCATCGCGCCGGCGCTTCAGCTCGTCCTCCGACACCGCGAGGGTGATGGTGCGGTTGGGGATGTCGATCACGATGCGGTCGCCCTCCTCGACGAGGCCGATGGCGCCGCCCTGCGCCGCTTCCGGCGAGGCATGGCCGATGGACAAGCCGGAGGTGCCGCCCGAGAAACGCCCGTCGGTGACCAGCGCACAGGCCTTCCCCAGCCCCTTCGACTTCAGATAGCTGGTGGGGTACAGCATCTCCTGCATGCCGGGACCGCCGCGCGGGCCCTCGTAGCGGATCACCACCACGTCGCCGGCGACGATCTTGTCGCCGAGGATCGCCGCGACCGCCGCGTCCTGGCTCTCGAACACGCGGGCCGGGCCGGAGAACTTGAGGATCGAGGCGTCGACGCCGGCGGTCTTCACGATGCAGCCGCGCTCGGCGATGTTGCCGTACAGTACGGCGAGGCCGCCGTCCTTGGAATGGGCGTGCTCGACCGAGCGGATGACGCCCTTCTCACGGTCCAGGTCCAGCTCCGGCCAGCGCTTGGATTGGCTGAAGGGCGTGATGGTCGGGATGCCGCCGGGGGCGGCCTTGAACAGGGTGTGCGTGCCCTCGTCGGTGGAGCGCCTGACGTCCCAGCGGTCGATGGCGTCGCCCAGCGTCTTGGAATGCACGGTGGCGACCGAGCGGTTCAGCAGACCGGCGCGGTCCAGCTCGCCCAGGATGCCCATGATGCCACCGGCGCGGTGCACATCCTCAATGTGCACGTCGGAAACGGCGGGGGCCACCTTGCAGACGTTGGGCACGCGGCGCGACAGCCGGTCGATGTCCTTCATGGTGAAGTCGACGCCGCCCTCCTGCGCGGCGGCCAGCAGGTGCAGCACCGTGTTGGTCGAGCCGCCCATGGCGATGTCCAGCGTCATAGCGTTCTCGAACGCCTCGAAGGTGGCGATGCCGCGCGGCAGCGCCGTGGCGTCCTCCTCCTGGTACCAGCGCTTGCACAGCTCCACCGCGACGCGGCCGGCGGCGAGGAACAGCTCCTTGCGGTCGGCGTGGGTGGCGACGATGGTGCCGTTGCCCGGCAGCGCCAGACCCAGCGCCTCGGTCAGGCAGTTCATGGAGTTGGCGGTGAACATGCCCGAGCAGGAACCGCAGGTCGGGCAGGAGTTGCGCTCCATCTCCGCCGCCTCCTCGTCCGACACGGTCGGGTCGGCGGCGGCGACCATGGCGTCGATCAGGTCCACCGCCTTGGTCTGGCCGCGCCAGTTGACCTTGCCGGCCTCCATTGGCCCGCCGGAGACGAACACGACCGGGATGTTGAGGCGCATGGCGGCCATCAGCATGCCGGGCGTGATCTTGTCGCAGTTGGAGATGCACACCAGCGCGTCGGCGCAGTGGGCGTTCACCATGTACTCCACAGCGTCGGCGATCAGCTCGCGCGACGGCAGGCTGTAGAGCATGCCGTCGTGGCCCATGGCGATGCCGTCGTCGACGGCGATAGTGTTGAACTCCTTCGCCACGCCGCCGGCCTTCTCGATCTCGCGCGCCACCATCTGACCAAGGTCCTTCAGGTGGACGTGGCCGGGGACGAACTGTGTGAACGAGTTGGCGATGGCGATGATCGGCTTGCCGAAATCGCCGTCCTTCATGCCTGTGGCGCGCCAGAGGCCACGGGCCCCCGCCATGTTGCGGCCGTGCGTGGAAGTGCGGGAGCGGTAGTGCGGCATCGGGTACACCTCGGAAAGACGGTTGCGGCGTGCACGAAACAAAATGGGCGGAAACACTAGCAATCCGGGGGCGAAGATTCCAAGCGTTCATGTTTGCCCATGCCGCAACCCTGCGCGGCGGCAGATGCGGTTGCCCAACCGGTACGCTGCGGGCACGTCCGAGCCGGTGGCTATGGAGTGACAGCGGGGGAGTGACGGCGGGAAACCCGTCAGCGAACGGGTGGCTTGCAGCCTTCCACCCCGACCCTCCCTCATCGGCGACGGGGAGGGGCGACGGGGAGGGGATCAGCTGGTGGCGTCCTTCTTGGCGGCGCGCGACGCGCGGCCACGGGCGGCGGCGCCGGGAGACACTGCGGCTCCGCCTTCCATGCCGGCCTTCCGGGTCTTGCCGCCAGTCTTCTCGGCCCGGCCGGCGGCTACCGCCGAGAGGTTCTCGGCGGCCGCGCGGGTAGTGCCCTTGCGGGTGCTTCCCGTGCTCTTGGCCTCGGCGCCGCCGCTCGCCGCCTTGGCGCGGGTGGTGCCGCGCGACTTCGGTTCGGCCGCAGCGGCGCCCGACTTGTCGCTGGATGGGCCGTTACCTTTCGCCGTCTTGCCGCCGGCCTTCGCGGTCTTGGCGGCGGCACTGCGGCCGGTGCTCTCGGTCTTGGTGGTGCGCTTGGCGGTGCCGCCCCTGCCGCCTTTTCCTTTGGAGACCTTGCCGCTGTCTTCCGCGTCGACTTCGGCTATGGCCTGCGCCCAGTGTTCGTCGTGCTTGCCTTCCGGTCGTCCTTCGCGCTCCCAGATCTCGTGTGCGCGTTGGCGAATGCGGTCTTCACGATCATCGTTCATGGATTCCTCCCAATTGCCGAAGCTTTCGGCGACCCCATGGGGCATCCGGCGGGTCGCGGACGGGTTCCCGACTTCAACGCCGAAGTAGTGCCCATGTTGCACGGCGCCAAGTCATAGGACGATAAAATCCCGTACAAAGATGCCGATTCACCGCGTGGGAGAGGCTAGGCGCTGCCGATGAGGATGCCGGTGAGGAACACCAGCACGCCGCCGCACACGACTTGGAACGCCGCGGACAGGAACGGCGTGTCCATGAAGCGCCAGCGGATCCACGAGATGGCCGCCAACTCGACGATCACCACCGCCACGGCGACACCCGTGGCGACCATGAAGTCGGGGATCAGATAGGGCAGCGTGTGGCCCAACCCTCCCAGCATCGTCATCAGTCCGCACACCAACCCGCGCAGCCACGGCCTGCCGCGCCCGGTCAGGCTGCCGTCGTCGGACAGCGCTTCGGCGAACCCCATGCTGATGCCGGCGCCGATGGATGCGGCCAGCCCGACCAGAAACGCGTCCCAGCTCACCCGCGTCGCGAAGGCGGCGGCGAACAACGGTGCCAGCGTCGACACCGAGCCGTCCATCAGCCCGGCCAGACCCGGCTGCACCACCTGGAGCACGAACAGGCGGCGTTCCGCCTCGTCCTCCTCCCGGCGCACCTTGGCGGGCAGCAGCGTGTCGCTGAGGCTTTCGGCAAGGCTCTCGTGCCGGTTCTCCGCCTCGGCGAGGTCGCCCAGGAGCTGGCGGATCGAGACGTCGCTGCTGTGCCGCGCGGCGCGGCGGTAGAAGCGCTTGGTCTCCAGCTCCATGACCTCCGCCTGTTCGCGCACCGCGTCCAGGCCCAGCGGGCGCAGCAGCCACACCGGCTTGCGCGCGACGAAGCCCTTCACGTCCTGGCGGCGGATCAGCGGGATGTGCTCGCCGAACTTCTGCCGGTACAGCTCCAGCAGCGCATGGCGGTGCGCGTTCTCCTCGGCCGCCATGTTGCGGAACATCTGGGCCGAGGCGGCGAAATTCTCCTTCAGGCCTTCGGCGAAGTTGTCGTAGATGCGCTCGTCCTCCTCCTCCAGCGAGATGGCGAGCGCCAGGATCTCCTGCTCCGTCAGGTCGGAAAAATTCCTCACGCGCGGCCTCCGCGACAGGGCATTCCCGGTACGGACTGTAGCGCTGGCTCTGGCTTCCGTCACCACAGCCATTCCGCGACCCAGCGCTGGTGTGCGCACAGGCCGGGGAGGTCCGGGAACAGCTTGCCGGTTTCGACGCCCAGCCGGTTCAAGTGCTTAAGGATGTCGATGCGCGCCGATCCCTCGACCCGGATGCGGGTGAGGTCGAGGCCGTTCCGCTCGGCGTACTCCGGGAACGGGGTCTCGCTCAACTGCTCCTCGAAGCTGAACAGCCCTTCCTGCGAGGCGATGCGCGACGACAGCGTCGGCGGAGTGAACAGGTGGATGCCGTCGCCGGCCGGCTCGCTCGGGTCGCCGATGCGGCCCCGGCCCAGCGGCCTCATGGTCTGGATGCGGTCGAGCGGCAGCATCGGGCGTTCGCTGTCGGGGGCGTCGCTGATCTCCCACATGAACACGAACACATCGCTCCACCCCTCCGGCTTGGAGCGGCGGCCCCGGTTTATGGCGGCGAAATACAGCGCGATCAGCGGGTTGCGCGTCCAGTCCAGCAGCCGGGTCGGCAGCTCGTGGTGCTGCGCCACGGCCAGCCAGTTCAGGTGGCTGTCCGGCACCGCCTCCAGGAACGGCAGCGACTGGCGCTTGAAGGCCTCGATCAGCCGCTCCTCGTACTCCCACAGCGACAGCGTGGACCGGTCGCCGCGAATTTGCCGGTTGCGCTGCCAGGACCGGACCACCGTCGGCTTCATGTCCTCCACCGGATCCTTGGCCCCGCGGTAGCTCACCGTGCGGTCGGAGCGGCCGGAGATGAACTCGATGTATTTGATCAGCGATGCGATGGAGACGTCGCGCATGGGCTTCCGTCAGCGCGCGTGCGTCGCGTCGAAGCGGGCGAGGTCCCCGGCCTCCAGCACCACCCGCAGACGCGCGGTGCCGTCCTCGTCATGGCGTTCCAGCACCTGCCCCTTGTCGTACAGCCACGCGAGCGTCCGGCCGTCGGCGAGGTCGACCTCCAGGTCCACCACGCGGCGCGTGTCGCCGAGGTGGCGGTCAAGCAGGTTCCGCAGCTCGTCCAGGCCCAACCCCAGGCCGGCCGACACCGCCACCGTCCGCTCCGTGCCGCCGATGAATCGTTGATTGGCGAGCCGCATCATCAGCGCCGCGCGGGTGGTGGGCTCAAGCTGGTCGGTCTTGTTCAGCACCTCGAGGACGCGGTCGTCGCCGGCGGTATCGATGCCCAGCTCGGCCAGCACGCGCTCGACGTCCTGGCGTTGCGCCTCGCTGTCGGGGTGGGCGACGTCGCGCACGTGCAGGATGAGATCGGCCTCCTGCACCTCTTCCAGCGTGGCGCGGAAGGCGGCCACCAGTTGGTGCGGCAGGTCGGAGATGAAGCCGACGGTGTCCGACAGCATCACCGCCCGTCCGGACGGCAGCACCGTCTGCCGCATGGTCGGATCGAGTGTGGCGAACAGCATGTCGCGCGCCGGCACGTCGGCCTTGGTAAGCCGGTTGAAGAGCGTCGACTTGCCGGCGTTGGTGTAGCCGACCAGCGCCACCAGCGGGGTGGCGCGGCGTTGGCGCGCCGTGCGGTGCAGCGTGCGGGTGCGCCGCACCTCGTCCAGCTCGCGCTTCAGCTTTGTAATGCGGTCGCCGATCAGGCGGCGGTCGATCTCCAGCTGGCTCTCGCCGGGGCCGCCCAGGAAGCCGAAGCCGCCGCGCTGCCGCTCCAGGTGGGTCCACGACCGTACCAGGCGGGACCTCTGGTAGCTCAGCGCCGCCAGTTCGACCTGCAACTGGCCCTCGCGGGTGCGGGCGCGGGCACCGAAGATCTCCAGGATCAGCCCCGTGCGGTCGATTACCTTGACCAGCAGCGCGCGCTCCAGCGTGCGTTGTTGCACCGGGGTGAGCGCGTGGTCGACGACCACGAGGTTCACCTCGAACGTCTCGACGATGCCGGCCAGGCGCCCCACCGTGCCGCGGCCGAACAGCGAGGACGGGTCGGGCCGGTTGATACGGACGATCTCGGCGTGCGGGACCTCGAGCTGGATGGCTTCGGCGAGACCCACGGTCTCCTCCAGCCGGGCCTGCGGCGTTCGGCTGCCGCCCTGTCCCTCGGGCAGAAGCGGCAGGATGACCAAGGCCCGCCCGGTCGTCTTGACCGAGCCGGTGTCGCGGTCGTCAAGATCCCGTTTTTCCATCGTTCTCGGCGCCCTCCATCGAACGCAGATACGGTTTATCTCCAACAGGCGGCCGGAGGGGCCGGTTCCCCGGGCCAACGTCGGGTGCTATCCATGACGGGCAGGCGAAAACCGGGGAGGGGGCGATGGGGCGTGCCGGGGCATTGTTGGCGGGATTGCTGGCGCTGTCCGGATGCGCCGCCGCGGGGACTCCCACCTGTCCGGAAGGCACCGCGCCCGGCGTGGTCACCAGCCTGTTCTTCGGCCTGTCGCGCCGCGGCGGCGCGGATGTGGGCGAGGGGGAGTGGCGGGCCTTCCTGGCCGACTACGCCGCCAAGCGGCTGCCGGGCCTGACGGTGAGCGACGGGTTGGGCCTGTTCCGGGAGCCGGACGGGACGCCCGTCTCGGAGCGCGCCAAGGTGGTCGTCACCGCCCACCACGGCCTCACCGAGGAGGTGCAGGCCATCGCCGACGTAACGGCCGAATACAAGCGCCGCTTCGACCAGTGGGGTGTGGGGCGCATCGATCAGCCGGCCTGCACGAACTTCGACTGACCGGCTTAGGCCTGCGCGCGCGCCTGCTCGATGGCCGCCAGCACGCCGTCCACGTCCATGGCGTCGAAGCTGGGGCGATGGTGCAGCAGGACGCGCTGGCCGCTCGCGTGGATCGGGTTCGATGCGTCGGAGAACAGCGCTACCGTCGGCCCGCCCACCGCAGCCACGAGGTGCGTCGGCCCGGTGTCGTTGCCGATCGACACCCAGGCGCGCCGCGCCAGCGCGCCGATCTCGGCGATGCCCGTGCGCTCGGTGAGGTCCAGCGCCTGCGGGCAGGCGGCGGTGATGGCGGTGGCAAGATCCTTCTCGATGGATGTGCCCAGCACCACCGGGCGCACGCCGCGCGCCGCCAGCGCCTGTGCGAGCGTGGGGTAGGACGGCCAGCGCTTGTCCGGCCGCCCGGCCGAGGAGCCCGGGATCAGCAGCGCGTAGTCGCCGTCAAGCCCGAATCGGCTCACGTCGGCATCTAGCCAGGACAGGTCGGGGTGCGGCGCCAGTTCGATGCCGAAGGGCCGCAATTGGTGGGCATAGCGCTCCAGCACCGGCACCTTGCGGCGTCCGGGGTAGGCGTCGTTGTGCGAGCAGCCCCGCGCCGTGCCCGACCATTCCGGCCAGGGGCCAGGAAGCAGCAGCCAGAAGTACCGGTCGGTGCGCCCCGTGCATTGCAGGTCGTAGACCCGGTCGAAGCGCCCGCCGCGCAGCATGCGCCGGACCATCAGGTAGGCCGAGAGAGAGCGCCCGCGCGGGTCCTCCCACACGGCGTCGAAGCGGTTGCTCATGCGGGCCAGGGCGCTGAGCTGCGGGATGGTCAGCAGGGTCAGCCGGTCGCCGGCGTGGTGGCGGCGGATCGCTTCGAAGGCGGTCTGCGCCAGGAAGAAGTCGCCGAAGGCGCCGAGCTTGATGACCAGGATGTTCCCGCCGCTCACCGCTCCCTCCGCGGCACCTTTGCCGTCAGGAGCAGCATCAGCCCGGCGGCCAGCATGCCGGCCATCCACCAAGCCTGCCAAATGCCGTAGGCGGTGGATGTCATGGCCAGTGCCGCCGTGAAGGAGGCCAACGCGTAGGGTTGGTCCGCCTTCTCCAGCCGCCGCGTGCCGGCCAGCACCAGCAGCACCAGCGCCAGCGCCAGCGCCGCCCCCAGCGCGCCCAGCTCCAGCCAGACCTGGAGGAAGGCGTTGTGCGGATGCAGCGGCAGCAGGCTGTGGGTCAGCACCTCGAACTGCGAGGTCTCGCCCATGGGCTTGAGCGCCCGCGACGCGTCGATGCCCTGGCCGAAGAGCGGCGTCTCCAGCCCGCGCTGCGCTGCGCGCCACCAGATCTCCACCCGGTGGCGGGCCGAGCTGAACAGCCACGGGGCATTGTCGATGTCCAGCACGCGGTCGAGCAGATAGGCGAGCGGCACCATCCCGGCGAAGGCCGCAATCAGCGCACCCGCCAGCACCCGTCGCGTCGCCGACGCCCAGCGGGAGGCCAGCGCGAACACCGCCAGCCCGATGCTGATCCCGACAATGGCCGAGCGGCTCGACTGCAGGAGGCTGAGCGCCGCGAAGCCGACCGGCAGCGCCGGGGCCAGCAGGCGGTGGCCGTGCCGCCGGATCACCAGCGCTGCCGGCCACACCAGCAGCGCCAGCAGCGCCGCCGTTCGCTTCGGTACGTTGCTGATCGACACCGGGGCGTCGGCAGGCGTGTGGTTCACCCAGCGGTACAGCGGGTGGTCGAGCGCATTCTCCACGGAGAAGATCAGGATGCCGGCCGCCAGCCCGCCGAGGAACAGCCCGCCAAGCCGCCGGGCGGCATCCTCCGGCAGGTCGGCGATGCAGGGGCCGGCCAGCGCGGCGGTCAGCGCTATGTAGCCGATCTCCAGCACGGTGAGGCCGGCGCGCGACGACGGGCTCCAGGCGATGCTGGCTGCGGCCAGCGCCAGGAAGGCCAGGACTGCGGCGGCGGTCCAGCGGTCCGGCCGCAGCCGGGCGAGCCCTCCGGTGCGCGTCAGCAGCGCCGCCGACAGCGCCAGAATGGTCAACGCCCACACCGGCATGCCGCGCGGCACCAGCCCGGCCACCGGTCCCAGCAGGGCGACGGTGGCGGCGAACGGGTAGGCCAGGGGCGTGTCGGGAAGCGCGGCGTGCCGCACCATTGGAGCGTGCATGCCAGCGGCTTACCAGGAGGGCGGGGGACAACACAAGCCTCCCTGGTGTCCGGCGGGCTTCGGTTCTCTAATATTGTCGCGGTTCGGACCTACCCAGAAGGCATAGTTCACCTTCCGGCGGGAGGCTTGCAATTACCCACAAGCGACTTACGCGGAGCGCACGTCGCACCGTCCAGACCCTCTCCAATCCCGTCATCCCCGCGAAAGCGCTACGGTATGCACACATCTCGCGATTGCGGTAAGTCGCTGCGCGGAAAGAGAAAAGCCCCTCTCCCTGGACGGGAGAGGGGTTGGGGAGAGGGTGACAAACGTTGCTTTCAAGCCACCAATGGTAAGAAAGAGACTCTCTATCCGCCCTTCCGGGCGGAATGCCCCCTCTCCCCATCCCCTCTCCCGCGAGGGGAGAGGGGCTTCTTCTCTATTGCACAGCAACATGTGTGCATACCGTAGCGCGAAAGCGGGGATCCAGAGCACCCGGCAAAGGTGGGAACTGGCGAGGCTTCCTGGATTCCCCCTTTCGCGGGAATGACGACGAAAAAGTGAAGGGAAATGTGGGTAATTGCGAGGCGGGAGGGGGCCAGGGCGTGGAAGCGGTGCGCTGACCGTCTACGCCGCCTCGGTCAGCGTCAAGTGGGCGCGGGCGGGCAGGCACTGGATGGTGAAGGGGGCGCGGACGCCGCCGTTGAACAGCTCGGCGCATTCGAGGGCCTTGCGCACCCGCTCCTCGGGCGGCAGGTGCTCGGTCGAGGCCAGCGAGCCCAGCGCATAGTCGGCACCGCAGCCGATGGCGTGGTAGCCGCGCACCGCCTCGCCGACCTGGTAGTCGGACTGGACGGAGAACAGCCGGCCCTCGTGCGCCACCAGGAACGTGCCGCCGGTCTCCACGTCGTTGGAGCGCTGCGCCCAGCCGCCATCCTTCAGGCAGGCGCGCACCGCGTCGACGAAGTCGGTCACCATGTAGCGGAACAGGTCGGCGCCGTCCTGGCGCGTCGGCGGGGCGAGCCGATAGGCCAGCAACTGGCCCATGCGAAAGGAGTTGGTGAAGCCGATCAGGAACTCGCCGTTGCGGAACACCTTGGTGTCGGCCCGCACGGTGATGTCGAGTCCCGAAACCCCGGCGCTGTCGCCGCCCATCCACACGCGATCGCCGTCAACCAAGCCCACGATGCAGGTCATTGCTCGTCCCGTACGCCATGAAGAACCGGGCAGAAAGGTCGCTCGTTATGGTTAATGAATGGTTTCCGAATCCGGCTGCCAGCCGCAGGCGGCCAGCGCCTCGGTCATGTGCGGCGGCGGCGGGGCGGTGACCGTGACCGGTTCGTGGTCCTTGTCGAGCCGGAAGGCGAGGGAGCGCGCCAGCAGGTGCAGGCTTCCGGGCGCGATGCGCGCCGGCCCGTAGTAGGGCTCGCCCTTGAGCGGGCAGCCGATGGCGGCGCAGTGCACGCGGAGCTGGTGGGTGCGCCCGGTGCGCGGCTTGAGCTCCAGCCACGCCCGTCCGCCCCCGTCGGTGCCCAGCACGCGGTAGTCGGTCACCGCCGCCTGGCCGTCGGGGTGGGTGACGATGTTCCACGAGCCGGGCACCTGGAGCTTCAGCAGCGGCAGGTCGATGGTTCCCTCGGGTTCCTCCGGCACGCCCTCGCTGACCGCCCAGTAGGTCTTGTCGACCCATCCGCCGGCGAACAGCTTGCCGAGCCGCGTCGACGCGTCCGGCGTGCGCCCCATCACCAGGCAGCCCGCCGTGTCGCGGTCGAGCCGGTGCGCCAGCCGCGGCGGCTCCGGCGCCTCGAAGGCGAGGTCGTGCATGTACTGGCCGAGGTGGTGCTCGATCTTGTGCGCGGCGTGCACCGCCAGCCCGGCGGGCTTGTTCAGCACCAGCACGTGCGGGTCGCGGTAGAGCACGAAGGAGCGCATCTCGTCAGGGGTGTAGAGCATGGCCCCAACGAAGCACGCAACAGGCCGTGGTGCAACCGTGTGGGCTGTACCATCGGGGCAGTCTGGTTCCGCAGCACTCCGCGCCCCATCTCCAAAAGGGGACATTTCAAGGGACAAAGGCGATGACGGAGGGCGACAAGCTTCCGGCACAGCGGTCCTCGCAGGCCGACGTCGACGCGTTCCTGCGCCGGGTGGCGGCGATCCCGCCGGCGCACGCCGCCGGGGCGCGGCGCGGGCGGTTGATGTTCGCCATGGACGCCACTGCCAGCCGCGAACCTACCTGGGACCGCGCCTGCCGCATCCAAGGGGAAATGTTCGAGGCGACGTCGGCGCTGGGCGGCCTCGACGTCCAGCTCGTCTTCTACCGCGGCTTCCGCGACTGCCAGGCCAGCCCCTGGGTGAGCAACGCGCAGGACCTGCTGCGCCGGATGACCGCGGTGCACTGCCTGGCCGGCCAGACACAGATCGGCCGGGTGCTGGCCCACGCCATCAAGCAGACCAAGGTGGAGCGGGTGAATGCCCTGGTCTTCGTCGGCGACTGCATGGAGGAGGACATCGACCGCCTCGCCCACCAGGCGGGCGAGCTGGGGCTGCTCGGTGTGCCGGTCTTCCTGTTCCACGAGGGCGCCGATCCGGTGGCGCGGCGCGCCTTCCAGACCATCGCCCGGCTCACCGGCGGCGCCTGCTGCCCGTTCGACGCCGCCTCGGCCCAGCAGTTGAAGGACCTGCTGTCGGCGGTGGCGGTGTTCGCGGCCGGCGGGCGCCCGGCACTGGAGGATTTCGGGCGCCGGCGCGGCGGTGTGGTCGGGCTGCTGAGCAGCCAGATCACCCGACCGCAATCCGGCACTTGAGGGAGCGGAGGAGGGTCCATGCTGCCGCTGTTCCTCCTGGGCGTGGCGCTGGCGGTGGGGCTCTATCTGCTGAGCCGCGCCTTCCTCAGCGCCGACCCGCGCGTGCTGGCGCAGGGCGTGCGCTACGGCGGCGTCGGGCTGGGGGCGGCGGTGTTCCTGTTCCTGACCGTGCGGGGCGAGCTGGGGTCGGCGCTGGCGCTGGGGGCCTTCCTGGTGCCGCTGGCGGCGTATTTCCGGCGCCGGCGGGCGTCGCACGCGCAGGCCGCGGCCGGGCAGGCGTCGCAGGTGGAGACGCTGTACCTGCGCATGACCCTCGACCACGACTCCGGCGCCATGGCCGGCACGGTGCTGCACGGCCCCTTCAAGGGGCGCAGCCTGGACACGCTCACGCCGGCCGAGATGGCGGATCTTCTGGAGGAGTGCCGGCGCCAGGATGGGCCGTCGGCCGCCGTCCTAGAGGCTTGGCTCGACCGCACCCGCCCGGACTGGCGCGAGAACTTCGCCGAGTCGGAGGAACCCCCGCCCGGCGGCGACCGGGGCCAGGGGCGCGGCGGCATGACGCGGGAGGAGGCCTATGAAGTCCTCGGATTGTCACAGGGGGCATCGGCCGAAGAAATCAAGGAAGCCCACCGGCGTTTGATGATGGGAGTCCACCCGGATCATGGCGGTTCGACCTATTTGGCGGCCAAGATCAATCAGGCGAAGGACTTGCTTTTGCGGAACTGACCTTTTGTCAAGCCCGGAAGGGTGTGTTGCGCCCCCACTGGCCGTATGGCAGAAAGCGGCTATGGCACGGCGGTTCCGCTTTTCCGGCGGACGGCCGCCGGCCTGTTCGAATGGTCCTTTGGCAAGATAAGAGACCCAAATGCGAAAACCCGTGCGCAAGGTGGTGTTCCCGGTCGCGGGACTGGGCACCCGCTTCCTTCCGGCCACCAAGGCGATCCCGAAGGAGATGCTGCCGCTCGTAGACCGGCCGTTGCTCCAGCATGCCGTCGAGGAGGCGCGCGCCGCCGGCATAGAGGATTTCGTGTTCGTTACCGGTCGTTCGAAGCGCGCCATCGAGGATCACTTCGACGCCGACACCGAGCTGAATCGCACGCTCGAGGACCGCGGCAACGCCGCCGCCCTGGATGAGGTGCGCGCCAGCGAGCTAGCGCCGGGCCGCTGCTTCTACACCCGCCAGCAGGTGCCCCTGGGCCTCGGCCACGCGGTGTGGTGCGCCCGCGCCGTGATCGGCGACGAGCCCTTCGCCATCATCCTGCCGGACGACTACGTGCTGGCCGACCGCGCCTGCCTGAAGCAGATGGTCGAGGCGTACGAGGAGACCGGCGGCAACATCGTCGCCGTCGTCGACGTCCCGCGCGAGCATACGCGCCGCTACGGCATCCTGGACGTGGAGAAGGACGACGGCCGCCTGGCCACCGTCCGCGGCCTGGTCGAGAAGCCGAAGCCCGAGGAGGCGCCGTCGACCCTGTCGATCATCGGCCGCTACATCCTGATGCCGGAGGTCTTCAACCACCTGGAGAACCAGCAGCGCGGCGCCGGCGGCGAGATCCAGCTCACCGACGCCATGGCCAAGCTGATCGGCAAGCAGCCGTTCCATGGCCTGCGCTTCGAGGGCACGCGCTACGACTGCGGCGACAAGATCGGCTTCATCGAGGCGACACTGGCCTACGCACTCAGCCGGTCGGATATGTCCGACAAGGTGCGTGACATGCTCCGCAAGTTCCGCTGAGCCCGTCCGAGATATGTCTGCATGCCCGTCGCCCCCTTGACTGGAGGCGGCGGGCATGGCTTTTCACGGTGACACCCGACCCCGAGCGGGAGATCGGCGGGACGAAGGAAGCGAGGACCCTGAATGCGCATTGCGATGATCGGCACCGGGTATGTCGGTCTGGTGTCCGGAGCCTGTTTCTCGGAATTCGGCGTGCATGTGTGCTGCGTCGACAAGGATCACAGCAAGATCGAGCGCCTCAAGAAGGGTGAAATTCCGATCTACGAGCCGGGCCTCGACGACTTGGTGACGCGCAACATCGCGGCCGGGCGCCTCACCTTCGCTACCGACCTCGCCGAGGCGATGAAGGGCGTGGACGCCGTCTTCATCGCCGTGGGCACTCCGTCGCGACGCGGCGACGGCCACGCCGACCTCTCCTACGTGTACGCCGCCGCCGCGGAGATCGCCCGCAACCTCGACCACTACACGGTGGTGGTAACCAAGTCGACGGTGCCGGTCGGCACCGGCCGCGAGGTGGCGCGCATCATCCGCGAGACCCGGCCGGACGCCGAGTTCGACGTCGCCTCCAATCCGGAGTTCCTGCGCGAGGGCTCGGCCATCGGCGACTTCATGCGTCCCGACCGCGTCGTCATCGGCACCGAGACCGAGCGCGCGCGCGAGGTGCTGCGACAGCTCTACCGGCCGCTCTACCTGATGGAAACGCCGATCGTGATGACCGAGCTGGAGACGGCCGAGCTCATCAAATACGCGGCGAACGCCTTCCTTGCGGTCAAGATCACCTTCATCAACGAGATCGCCGATCTGTGCGAGAAGGTCGGCGCCAACGTGCACCATGTGGCCAAAGGCATGGGCCTGGACGGCCGCATCGGCAAGAAGTTCCTGCACGCCGGGCCGGGCTACGGCGGCTCGTGCTTCCCCAAGGACACGCTGGCGCTGGTGCGCACGGCGCAGCAGTACGCAAGTCCCACCCGCATCGTCGAGACCGTCGTCGACATCAACGACAAGCGCAAGAAGGCCATGGCCCAGCGCATCGTCGCCGCCTGCGACGGCTCGGTCGCCGGCAAGACGGTGGCCGTCCTGGGCGTCACCTTCAAGCCGAACACCGACGACATGCGCGACGCTCCGGCGCTCGACATCGTCCCGGCGCTCCAGGAGGCCGGCGCCACGGTGCGGGCCTTCGACCCGGCCGGCATGCACGAGGCGGCGAAGCTGCTGCCCGGCGTGCAGTGGTGCGAGGATTCCTACCAGGCTCTGGACGGCGCGGACTGCGTCGCCCTGATCACGGAATGGAACGAGTTCCGGGCACTGGATCTGAAGCGGGTCAAGACGCTGCTGAAGCGGCCGGTGATGGTGGACCTGCGCAACGTCTACAATCCCGGCGACATGGCGGCGGCCGGTTTCATCTACACCTCGATCGGACGGCCCACCACGATGGCCGCAGCGGACCAAGGGAAAGCGACGAAATGACCGGGGCCCATACCTTTCACCCCACCATCCTGCGCGAGTACGACATCCGCGGCATCGTCGGCTCGACGCTGACCGAGGACGACGCCCGCGCCGTGGGCCGCGCCTTCGGCACCATGGTGGTGCGCGGCGGCGGCACGTCCGCCTGCGTCGGCTACGACGGCCGCCTCAGCTCGCCGGCGCTCGAAGCGGCGATGGTCGAGGGGCTGGTCTCGACGGGGTTGGTGGTGTTCCGCATCGGCCTCGGGCCGACGCCGATGCTGTACTTCGCCACCCGCGACCGGCACGCCGACGCCGGCATCATGATCACCGGCTCGCACAACCCGCCGGAGTACAACGGCATCAAGATGATGCTGGGCAAGGGCCCGGTGTACGGCGCGATGATCCAGGAGTTGGGCGCCATCGCCGGCAAGGGCGACTACGCCACCGGCCGGGGGGCGAGCGAATGGATCGACGTGCGGGACGAGTACGTCGCGCGGCTCCTCAAGGACTATGACGGCACGCGCGCCCTCAAGGTCGCCTGGGACGCCGGCAACGGCGCCACCGGCGAGATCCTGCGCCGCCTCACCGCCAGGCTGCCGGGCAGCCACACCTGCCTGTTCGACGATATCGACGGCACCTTCCCGAACCACCACCCGGATCCGACGGTCGAGAAGAACCTCGTCGACCTGAAGAAGGCGGTGGCCGAGCAGGGCTGTGATCTGGGTATCGGCTTCGACGGCGACGGCGACCGTATTGGCGCCATCGACCATAAGGGGCGCGTGGTGTGGGGCGACCAGCTCGTGGCGATCTACGCCGCCGACGTGCTGAAGAGCCATCCGGGCGCCACCATCATCGCCGACGTCAAGACCAGCCAGACGGTGTTCGACGAGATCGCCCGGCATGGCGGTACGCCGCTGATGTGGAAGACCGGCCATTCGCTTCTCAAGGCGAAGATGGCGGAGACCGGCTCGCCGCTGGCCGGCGAGATGTCGGGGCACATCTTCTTCGCCGACAGGTGGTACGGCTTCGACGACGCGCTGTACTGCGCGGTGCGCCTGATCGGCCTGGTGTCCAAGCTGGGCGTGTCGCTGGCCGAGCTGCGCGACCGGCTGCCCAACGTGGTCAACACGCCGGAGACCCGCTTCCAGATCGACGAGGCGCGCAAGTTCAAGGTCGTGGAGGAGGTCAAGGCCCGCGTGAAGGACGCCGGCGCCGACGTCAACGACATCGACGGCGTGCGCGTGAATACGCCGGACGGCTGGTGGCTGCTGCGCGCTTCCAACACCCAGGACGTGCTGGTCGCCCGCGCTGAGGCGTACGACGAGGCGGGGCTGGAGCGCCTCAAGGGCACGCTGGTCGACCAGCTCAAGAAGTCCGGCCTGTCCGAACCGTCCTTCGACGGCGGCGGGCATTGAGGGGGCAATAAGAGCCAAAAAGGAAGGGGGTTGCCACGGCAGCCCCCTTCTTCGTATCGGGGAGTGGAGATGGGCCTTCAGGCCTTCGCCAAGCGTTCGATCTCTTCCTTCACATGAAGCTTATCGAGCTTCATGCGTGCGAGGGCCTGTGTGTCGGGAAGCACGCGGGCCTGCTCCAGGCGGATCTTATCGTCCAGGGCTGCATGACGATTCCGGAGAGAGGCGAGGCGAGACTCAAGGCTCATGATGACTCTCCTTACTGTAGCCGAATGCGGATCGGCATAAGAAGCGTAGCCAGAGTCGCGGGCCCGGTCCATGGGATTACATTCGCGTTACCGTTCGATGTCACAGGGGGCGCAACTCCCCTTCGGCGGGTTGCCGAGGAAGCGGTCCACGTCGTCGAGGACAGGCGCCAGCCAGCGCAGCGGTGCGGCGAACGCGGCCACCGTCTGGACATGTCCGAGCCCCGGATACACGGCCGTTTCGGTCCGTCCGCCGCGCTCGCGCACGCGAGCGGCGAGGTTGGCGCTGTTGCGCGGCCGCACACGGGTGTCGGCGTCGCCGGTCAGCAGCAGCAGCAGCGGCGGCGCCCTGCCGTTGACGTGGTTGATCGGCTGCGTCAGCGGACGCGCGTCCTCGGGGCCGAAAATTTCCATCAGGTTGGGTTCGGTCAGCGGCAGGAAGTCATAAGGGCCGGACAGGCCGACTGCGGAGATCACCGCCGCGCACGGGCTGGTGCCGGCGGCGCGCAGCCAGCGTCTGTCCACCGTCAGCATCACGGCGATGTAGGCTCCCGCCGAATGGCCCACCAGGGCGACTGGGCTCGCGGGCATGCCGTGCTGCGCGCCCTCGCGCCACAGCCAGGCGACGGCCGCCGCGCCATCCTCCAGGAAGGCGGGATAGCGCACCTGCGGATAGAGCCGGTAGTCCGGCACCGCCACCGCGTAGCCCCGCGCCGTCAGCGCCTGAGCTACGAACCGATAGTTCTCCTTGGCCCCGGACTCCCAGCCGCCCCCGTAGAAGAACACCACCATCGGCGCGCCGGGCTTGAGCCGCTCCGGCCGGTAGAGGTCGAGGCGCCGGACGCCGGGTGGGGCGCCTTGTCGTGCCCTCCTCCTCGTCGCCGGTGCCGGGGCGGCGGAAGGTGCTCAGCTCCGGGATGCGGTTAATCGACAGGCTGGTCAGGCGACACGGCGCCACCTCCCCACCTCGAACCCCAGCGTGCGCTGGAAACGACTGGAGACGCGTTGGCGGGCCTCGCGTTCGGTCTCGGCGACCAGAAGATACCGGCGCACGCCGGTCCAAGCGCGATGCGCCGAGCGGTCCTGCAATGCGGCATTCCGGTCGTAGCGCACCGCCGCTTCGTAGAAGCGGCCCGTCCGCGGCTCCAGGCGGTCGAACACATAGTAGCGCCTCGTCGGCTCGGCCTTCTTGACCTCCAGCTCGTTCAGCGCCGCGGCCAGCTCCTGTTCGGCCTTGGCGGCGCGCCTCTCGGCGTCGGCGACCTGCTGGCTGATTGTGGCGTAGTCCTTGGCGGCGTCGGCCACCTCCTTGCCGACCTCATCGGCGGACTCCTTCAGCTTGCCGAGCGACACGCCCGCCGTGTCGAGTTGGCGCCGCGTGCGCCGCACCTGCTTATGCAAAAATCACGCTTCTTGGTTGTTGATGCGGAATACTCGCAAAGGCGGTACGGAAGATGCTGCAGCGCGACTTGCGGCGACCAGCCTGTCTCCTCGCGCGACGGGAACTGTCCCGCCTGTGTCGTGATTTCCTTCGTGTCCGGGTGTCTTGGTGATAAAAGCCCGCACGCACACCAGCATCCGACCGGATCTTTCCATGCCCGCACCCAAGCTCTGGCGCATCGCGCTCGCCGTTCCCGAGATCCATGCACAGGCCTTCGCCGAGGCGGTGGGCGACCACGCCGACGCGGTGTCCACCTTCGAGCTGGAGGAGGGCGTCACTTGGCTGGTCGAGGCGACGGTGTACGGCGAGCCCGACCGGCCGCGGCTGACCGCGCGCGTGGCCGTGCTGGCGGAAGCGCTCGGCCTCGCCGAACCCGACTTGGTGATCGAGGAGGTGGCGCCCATCGACTGGGTGTCGCACACTTATCAGGCGTTCCCGCCGATCCGCGCCGGGCGCTACTTCGTGCACGGCTCGCACCATGAGGGCGGCGTGCCGCCGGGCTCCGTCGGCCTGCTGGTCGACGCCGCGACCGCCTTCGGCACCGGCGAGCACGGCTCGACCAAGGGCTGCCTGCTGGCGCTCGACCGGCTGGCCAAGGGACTGCGGCTCGGCCGTGGCTTCGGTGCCGCACTCGACATGGGATGCGGCTCGGGCATTCTGGCGCTGACGGTGGCGAAGACCTGGCGCGTGCCTGTGGTCGCCGTTGACATCGACCCGGAGGCCGTCCGCGTCACCCGCGAGAACGCCCGCATCAACCAGGTCCACACGCTGATCCACGCGGAGGGCGGCGACGGCTACGACACGCCCATCGTGGGCCGGCACGGGCCATACCGGCTGATCACCGCCAACATCCTGGCGCGCCCGCTCGCCCGCATGGCGCCGCGCTTGGCGCGCGAACTGGCGCCGGGCGGCTACGCCGTGCTGGCCGGACTGCTGGCGCGGCAGGAACGGCACGTCATCCAGGCGCACCGCGCCCAGGGCCTGCGCCTCGTCGCCCGCATCCCCATGGGCGAGTGGACCACGCTGGTGATGCGGGGCTGAGGCGGCTTACCTTTGGAGGTGGGGCGGGGGATAGGACTTGTCCCGGACCAGCACCGGCTCTAGCCTTTGCCCCGGGGATCAAAGGTTTCGGGGATGGGATGGTGCAGAACACTCCATACGGCTACCGTGGTGACGGACATCTGGCCGGCTTGCTGAAGGACGCCGGCGTGGCGCAGACGCCGGACGATGTGCGGGCCCTGATCGAGGGTGTGCTGGCCGCCCCGCCGGGATACGATCCGGATGCGTGGCTGGTGCTGGTCGGCGCAGAGCTGCCGGCCGAATTGGCGGAACAGCTCCGGGCGCTCAAGGCCGACCTGGCGGACCGCCCTCCGGCAGCATCCCCCGACCATGCCGCGCGTCTGGCCGCCCTGCGCGGCGCGCTGAAGCGCCAGGGCCTGGATGGCTTCGTCGTGCCGCGCGGCGACGAGCACCAGGGCGAGTACGTGCCGCCGCGGGCTCAGCGGTTGGCGTGGCTGACCGGCTTCACCGGCTCGGCCGGGCTGGCGGTGGTGGGGATGCAGCGCGCCGCCATCTTCGTCGACGGCCGCTACACTCTCCAGGCCCGCCACGAGGTGCCGGAGGATCTCTACGACCACAAGCACCTCATCGATGACCCGCTGTCGGACTGGGTGGCCTCGGCGTTGCCGGCCGGCGCCAAGCTCGGCTACGATCCGTGGCTGCACACCGCGGGCTGGACGGAGAAGACCCGCGCGGCGCTGGAGCGCGCCGGGATCGAGTTGGTCCCCACATCGGTGAACCCGGTCGATTCCGTATGGGTCGGCCAGCCCCCGGCGCCGCTGGCGCCCGTGGTGATGCATGATCTCGCCTTCGCCGGGGCGACGGCGGGAGACAAGCGGGCCGACATTGCCGGCAGGCTTGAGCGCGACGGCATCGGCGCCGCGGTGCTCACGCAGCCGGACTCCATCGCATGGCTGCTCAACGTGCGCGGCAGCGACGTCGCCTGCACGCCGCTGCCGCTGTCCTTTGCGATCATCACCGACGACGGCGCGGTGGACCTGTTCATCGACCGCCGCAAGCTCACCCCCGGAGTCGAGGCGCACCTCGGCAACCAGGTGGCGGTGCGCCCGCCGGAGGCCTTCGGCGAGGCGCTGGACGCGCTGGGGCGGGGAGGGCGCAAGGTCCTGGCCGATCCGGCCACCACCTCGGCCTGGATCGTCGACCGCCTGGCTGCGGCCAACGCGCGCATCGTGCGCGAAGCCGACCCCTGCGCGCTGCCCAAGGCCTGCAAGAACGCGGTCGAGCTGGACGGCACCCGCCGCGCCCACCGGCGCGACGGCGCGGCGATGGTGCGCTTCCTGAAATGGCTGTCGGAGACGGCGCCGACGGGCACCGTCACGGAGCTGACCGCCGCCGACCGGCTGCTGGACATCCGCGCGGAGGGCGAGCACTTCCGGGGCCTGAGCTTCGAGTCCATCTCGGGAGCGGGCCCGAACGGTGCGGTGGTGCACTACCGCGTCTCGCCGGAGACCGACCGGCGGCTGGAGCCGGGCAGCCTCTACCTGATCGACAGCGGTGCGCAATACCTGGACGGCACCACCGACGTCACCCGCACCGTGGCCATCGGCACGCCCACCGATGAGATGCGCGTGCGCTTCACCCAGGTGCTCAAGGGCCACATCGCGGTGTCAACGGCGCTGTTCCCGCGCGGCACCACCGGTTCGCAGCTCGACACGCTGGCGCGGCTGCCGCTGTGGACGGCGGGGCTGGACTACGACCACGGCACCGGGCATGGGGTCGGCAGCTACCTGTCGGTGCACGAGGGGCCGCAGCGCGTCTCCAAGGTGCCCAACACGGTGGCCCTGCAGCCGGGCATGATCCTGTCTAACGAGCCCGGCTACTACAAGACGGGTGCTTATGGCATTCGCATCGAGAATCTGGTCGCGGTGCAGCCCTCCACCAAGGTGGCGCTGGCGGAGCGGCCGATGCTGGAGTTCGAGGTGCTGACGCTGGTCCCCATCGACCGCACGCTGATCGAGCCCGGGCTGCTGACGGCGGCGGAGCTGGACTGGTTGGACGCCTACCACGCCCGGGTGCGCAACGCCTTGTCACCGCTCCTCGACACCGACGCCGCGGCGTGGCTTGCCGGCGCGACGGCGCCCATCCCGCGCTGACGGACCGGGGCGATGCCATCTTCGCGGGATTCGCTGAAAGTTTCCGTGCAGCTAAACTCCTTGTTTACCCCCTTGCTGCACAGTGTCCCAAAGGGATGACTTTCCCTGCGATTTGAGGCAATACATTCGGGCCAGTCCGCGCGCGGGGGTGCGGGGGCGGGCTGAGCCAACGGAAGAACGCGGAGACGCCTAGATGAAGATCCTCGTCGTCGATGACTACGCCACCATGCGACGCATCGTTCGGAACCTCCTGACCCAGATCGGCTACACCGACATCGACGAGGCGGGCGACGGCGTGTCCGCTCTGGCGAAGCTGCGCGAATCCAAGTTCGGCCTGATCATTTCCGACTGGAACATGGAGCCGATGACCGGCCTCCAGCTCCTCAAGGAGATCCGCGCGGATGCCAAGCTGGCCGGCACCCCGTTCATTATGGTCACCGCCGAGAGCAAGACCGAGAACGTCATCGCCGCCAAGCAGGCCGGCGTGAACAACTACATCGTCAAACCCTTCAACGCCGACACGCTGAAGCAGAAGATCCAGTCCGTCATCGGCGGGTAAGGAGAGCGCGGTGGAGATGCTGCCGCAGCTGAGCGACGAAGAGTTCGATCAGATCGAAGAGGCGGTCGCTCGGACGGCGAAGGGGCGTGCGTTCCTGCGGCGTTACCATCGCCGGGCGATGGGTGCGGCTGCGGAGGAGATCCGCGGCATGCTGGCGGAGTTCCGCAACTCCTGGCACCATCAGAGCGAGATTGCGGAAACCGCCAAGCACATCGACGTGCTGCGGCGCGAGCTGATGGAGATGGCGGCCTCCATCGAGACGGCGCGGCGCGAGGTCGCGGCCCTGCGTCCGCCTGATGGGGCGAACGACAAGATCCTCTCGGCCACCAACGAACTGGACGCCATCGTCATCTCCACCGAGCGAGCCTCGTTCGAGATCCTGAACGCGGCCGAGACGCTTATGGCGCTGGCGAACCGGCTCCGCGCCGACGGGGCCAACTCCGGTCTGTGCAACGAGATCGAGGCGGAGGTGAGCAACATCTTCACCGCCTGCTCGTTCCAGGACCTGACCGGCCAGCGCACCAGCAAGGTGGTCAACGCGCTCCGCTACATCGAGCAGCGCGTCAACGCCATGATCAACATCTTCGGTGAAGAGGCGCTGGCGGGCATCCACGTCCACCACGAAAACACCGACAAGCGACCCGACGCGCACCTGCTGAACGGCCCGCAACTCGACGGCCAGGGCGTCACCCAGGCCGACGTGGACAGCATGTTCGACAGCCCCGCGCCGGTCGCTGCTGCGTCAGCCCCGGCACCGGCCCCCACCCCCACCCCCGAACCGGAACCGCCGCCTGCCGTCTCGGAGAAGGCCAGCCAGGCCGACATCGACAGCATGTTCGACAGCCCTGCGCCGCCGCCCGCTCCGGTGATGGCCAGTCAAGCGGACATCGACAGCATGTTCGATTCGCTGGCTCCCGTTGCGGACTCCGCCCCGACCGCCGTGCCGAAGCCTATGCCCAAACCCAAACCGGCGGCCAAACCGCTGTCGGCTGCGGCCAAGCCCGCTCCGGCCGGTGCGGCCAAGCCGGCGCCCGCCGTGAAGTCTGCGCCGGAGCCCGAGCTGTCCGCCACACCGGCGCTCGACCAGTCGGCCATCGACGCGCTGTTCGGCTAGAGCCGGTCGCGGGCGACCAGCGCGGTCGCCGCCTGAACTTGCTCGTCATATCAATAGGCTGGAGCAAATTCCGGTTCACGCCGAACCGGAATTCGCTCCGGCGGACGGTTGACGAATGCAAAAAGAATACGCGCAAAAATTTGTGAAGTTTGATAGGTTTCCCGTCGTCGGCACGCTGACGCTTCATTATGGGAAGCCGGCCGGAGCGCAGCGGCCGGATACCCGGAACCAGAGGCGGGGGGCCTCATGAAGCAGATGCAGAAGCCGTTCATGGCCGAACTGCAGAGGTCGAAGCGCAGCAACGGCAGCCCCTACCACGCCGACGCCGGTGCGCCCGGAGCCACGGCGGCGGTCGCCCTTCCTGCCACCGTCGCGGTGGACAACTCCGAAGTCCTCCGGGCCATTCACGAGGTGGGGGCCAAGCTCGATCGTTTCCTGGCCCTGGATATCCAGCAGATCGACCAGATCCAGACGGAGATCGCCGACATCTCCGGCCGGATCAAGGCGACCAAGATAGAGATGGCGGCACTGCGCCACCCGCTGGCCGGCGACGACAAGTTCGTCCAGGCTTCGCAGGAGCTGAGCGCGGTGGTCTCTTCGACCGAAGCGGCGACCAACACCATTATGGGCTGCGCCGAGGAGTTGGAGGAAATCGTCGGCGAGCTGAAAGCCGCGTCGGAGGGCTATCAGAAGGACCGCCTCAACGACATGCACGAAGTCATCGTGCGCATTTACGAGGCCTGCAACTTCCAGGACTTGACCGGTCAGCGCATCACCAAGGTCGTACGCGCTCTAGGCTTTATCGAGGAGCGCATCGAATCCATGATGAACCTGTGGAATCGCCGCGAGTTCGAGGCGATGCCGCTGCCCCCCAGCGTCACCAAGATGGACGGCGACCTGGAACTGCACGGCCCGTCGGAGGAGACCATCTCCGGCAACATCTCCCAAGCCGACATCGACGCGCTGTTCGCGTAGAGAACAAAGCCCTCCCCCGGCCGGGCCGGGGGAGGGTTGGGTGGGGGCAAGGTTTGGCCGAGGATCCAGCTTCGGCCATGCATCGGCTGGCGGGTGTGTGCGGATCAAAAAACAGGAAGATCAGAAGATCAAAAGATCAGAAGAAATACGGTCGGCCCGCTGGGGTGCCACGGACATGAAGCTTTTTTACAATCTTCTGATCTTTTGATCTTTGTGTTTATCTCTACACGCCAGCCGTCAGCCGAGGATTCTCGATCTAACCTTGCCCCCTCCTAACCTCCCCCGTCGGAGACGGGGGAGGGACAAACTTCTCTATCCCCCGATGAGTTCCAGCCACTGTTGTTCGGTCAGCACCGTGACGCCCAGGTCGCGCGCCTTGGTGGCCTTGCTGCCGGCGTCGGCCCCGACCACCACGCAGTCGGTCTTCTTCGACACCGAGCCCGTCACCTTGGCGCCGAGCTCGCGAGCGCGGGTCTCTGCTTCGTCGCGGGTCATGGTTTCCAGCGTGCCGGTGAACACCACCGTCTTGCCGGCCACCGGCGTGTTCGCCGCCTTGGGCGGCTCGGCGTCGAGCACCCGCACGCCGGCATCGCGCAGACCCTGGATGATGGCGCGGTTGCGCTCCTCCAGGAAGAAGCCGGCGATCTCCTCCGCCGCCACTTCGCCGACATCCGGCACGCGGACCAGTGCGTTCCACGCCTCGCCGGGCATGGCGTGCGCCGCAGCGACCATGGCGTCCTTCCAGTGTTCCAGCGTCCCATAATGCTCGGCCAGCGCCTTGGCGGCGTTGCTCTTCACCTCCTTGATGCCGAGCATGGAGATGACCGTCTCCAGCCGCAGCGCCGGCTGGTTGGCGTAGAACTCCACCTTGGCGACGTTCTCCGGATCGGCGAACCACTTCAGCAGCGCCTGCACGGTGGCCGGCCCGACGCCCTTGAGCGCCGTCAGCTCGCGCCAGGCCGGTCCCGGCATCGCCTGCAGCGCCGAATCCATGCCGGCGAGCCAAGCGTCCAGCGTCAGGTAATGCCGGGCCAGCGACCTGGCCGTCACCTCGCCCACGTGGCGGATACCCAGCGCGTAGATCACCCGGTGCAGATCGGTGCCGCGGCGGCGCTCGTTGATGGCGTCGAACAGGTTCTGGACGGACTTCTCCTTCCAGCCCGGCCGCCCGAGGATGGCGATCTCGCCGCGCTGCGCGCGCTCCTCCAGCGTGAAGATGTCGACCGGCGAGCGGACCAGGCCGTCGTCCCAGAACTCCTCGATGATCTTCTCGCCCAGCCCCTCGATGTCGAAGGCGTCGCGGCTGACGAAGTGGCGCAGACGCTCCTTGGCCTGGGCCGGGCAGATCAGGCCGCCGGTGCAGCGGCGCACCACCTCGCCCTCCTCGCGCACGGCGAGGCTGCCGCACTCCGGGCAATGGTCGGGGAAGACGTACGGCGTCGTGCCCGCCGGCCGCTGGGACTCGACCACGCCGACGATCTGCGGGATCACGTCGCCGGCCCGCTGCACGACGACGAGGTCGCCGACACGGACGTCCTTGCGCGCGATCTCGTCCTCGTTGTGCAGCGTGGCGCGGCTGACCACCACGCCGCCCACCGTGATCTCCTCCAGCTCGGCCACGGGGGTGAGGGCGCCGGTGCGGCCGACCTGGATGGTGATGCCCTTGAGGCGTGTCTGCGCCTGCTCGGCCGGGAACTTGTGGGCGACGGCCCAGCGCGGCGCCCGGGACACGAAGCCCAGCCGCTCCTGCAGGTCCAGCCGGTCCACCTTGTAGACCACGCCGTCGATGTCGAAGGGCAGCGACGAGCGCCGCTGGGCCACCTGCTCGTAATAGCGCAGCAGCTTCTCGACACCGTCCACGTGCTCGGCCGGCCGGTTGAGCGCGAAGCCCCACGCCTCCAGCCGCTGGCGGATGCCCCACTGGGTGTCGGCGATCGGCTCCGACACCTCGCCCAGCGCGTAGCCGAAGAAGCACAGCGGGCGCGCCGCGGTGATCTTCGGGTCGAGCTGACGCAAGGACCCGGCCGCCGCGTTGCGCGGGTTGGCGAACAGCGGCTCGCCCCGATCGGCGCGGGCGCGGTTCATGCCTAAGAACTCGTCGCGGTTCATGAACACCTCGCCGCGCACCTCCAGCACGGCGGGGCAGGGGGCGGGCAGGGTCTTCGGCACGTCCTTGATGGTCATGACGTTGGCCGTGACGTCCTCGCCCTCGACGCCGTCGCCACGCGTGGCGGCCAGCACCAGCCGCCCGTTCTCGTAGCGCAGCGAGCAGGACAGCCCGTCGATCTTCGGCTCGGCCACAAAGGCGATGGGCCTATTGTCGTTCCAACCCAGGAAGCGACGGATGCGCGCCACGAACTCCGCCGCCTCCTCGGGCGCGAAGGCGTTACCCAGCGACAGCATGGGCACGGCGTGCCGCACCTTCTTGAACCCCGCCGCCGGCGCCGCGCCGACGCGCAGCGAGGGCGAATCGGCGCGTTGCAGTTCGGGGAAGCGCGCCTCGATGGCGCCGTTGCGGCGCACCAGCGCGTCGTAGGCCGCGTCCGAGATCTCCGGCCGGTCTTGCTGGTGGTAGAGTCTGTCGTGGTGCGCGATCTCCGCCGCCAGGGCCGCCAGCTCGGCCTGTGCCTGCTCCATGGTCAGCGCATCCACGGGAATGTCGCGCAGGTTGGCGGGCGTGGCGAAGAGATCGGTCATGGCTGGACTCGGCTGGTGGCGGGTTGCGAAACAGGAGACTGGCGGAAGCGTTGTCGTTGGCGCAACACTGACGCTCACGCCCACGCCTTATGGATAGCCCCGATGCCCAGCCCCTCCAAGCCCCTGTCGATCGACGAGCGCTTGGTCGTGGCGGCCGCGCTCGACCGCATCCTGTACGACGACCCGGAGCGCTTCTCGGCCGAGGATGCGCGGCTGGTGCGCCGGCTCATCCCGCGCACCCGGATCTCCTGGCTGAGCCTCGGCTTCCGCGCCGAGACACAGGGCCCATCGGTCGGCGGAGAGGCAGCCGGGGTGGGTCAGGTGAATGTGGAGGGTGACCGCAAGGTGGTCCAGGGCAGCGTCGGCGAGGGTGATGAATGGCGTTGCGGCCAGTACAAGGTCAGCAACTACGGCGACGGCCTGGAAGTCTGGCAGGTCATGAGCAACGAGTTCGACGAGCAGCCCAAGGGCGCCCGCCTGGAGTTCGCCGCCGCCGAAGCGCCGACTCGCCTTCTGTTCTTCCAACCCCGCGACGTGGCGATCCGCATCCCTTTCACCAGGTACCACGTGGGCCTGCGCCTGGGCGGTTGGGGGCCGTGGAAGGTGGCGACCTAACCGGTCCCTCAGATCTGCCGAGCCAGCGCCAGCAGGCCGCCGGCGCCGATCATCAGGCCGCCGCTCAGCCGGTTCATGCTCCGGGTTGCCGCAGCGCTGGACAGGCGGGTGGCGATAGTGTGGCCGCCGGCCGCGTAGGCGAGGATCCAGCCGAGCTCGACCACCGCCATGACCGCGACCAGCGCCGAGAGCTGCGGCAGCAGGGGCGATCCCGGCTCGATGAACTGCGGGAACAGCGCGGCCATGAACACCAGGGCCTTCGGGTTGCTGAAAGCGACCAGCGCACCGCGCAGGAAGAGGCGGGGGCCGGAGCCTTCCTCCACCGCCTGCGCCGTGTCGCGCGAGCGGGCGGGCTCGACGGGCGCCCGCCACGTGGTGAAGCCGAGCCACGTCAGGTAGGCCACGCCGGCCCACTTCACCGTCAGGAAGGCGGGTTCCGAGGCGGCCAGCAGCGCACCCAAGCCCAGCACCGATGCCGTCGCCATGGCCGTGAGCGCCACAACCATGCCGAGCCCGCCCCAGGCGGCGCGGCGCACGCCGAAGCGCAGGCCAAGGCTCATGGCCAGCAGCATGTTGGGGCCGGGGGTGGCCGACACGACGAAGGTGGTGACCAGGAACAGACCGAGCGTGTGCCAGCTCATGCGCACCTCCAGAAGGGAAGGGCGAGGGAAGCACGGCGTTCGTTCATGGGCAAATGCGCGTCGCGCAGGGCAGGTCCGCCGCCTATCCGCGCCCCGCGATCAGGCTTTCCGCCGCGGCGCGGGCCTCGGCGGTGACCGTGGCGCCGGAGAGCATGCGGGCTATCTCCTCGCGGCGCTCGTCGCCGTCCAGCTCGGCGACGCCGGTGGTCACCGTCTGGCCCTTGGTGGCCTTCTGCACCTTGAGGTGCGTGGAGCCGCGCGCCGCCACCTGCGGGCTGTGCGTCACCACCAGCACCTGCAGACCGTGGCCGAGCGTCGCCAGCCGCTCACCGACGGCGGCGGCGACGGCGCCGCCGATACCGGTATCCACCTCGTCGAAGACCAGCGTGCCGACGGTGCTGGTCTGCGCCAGCACCACCTTGAGCGCCAGCATGAAGCGCGCCAGCTCGCCGCCCGAGGCGATCTTGTTGAGCGCGCCCGGCGGCGCTCCCGGGTTGGTGGCGATCTGGAAGGCGACTCGGTCCATGCCGGCCGGACCCCATTCCGCCTCGTCCAGCGGCTCGACCAGCGTGCGGAACTTGGCCTTCTCCATCTTCAGCGGCGGCAGCTCGCCGGCCACCGCCTTGTCGAGCTGGCCGGCGGCCTTCTGGCGCGCCTTGCTGAGGTCTTCGGCGGCCTTGCGGTAGGCCTCGCGCGCGGCCTCGGCGTCCTTGGCGAGGCGGGCAAGCAGGTCGCCCTGGTCCTCGATCATGGCAAGCCGTCCGGCCATCTCGTCGCGCAGCGCGGCCAGTCCGTCCACCTCGACGCCGTGCTTGCGCGACGCGGCGCGCAGCGCGAACAGCCGCTCCTCGAGCTTCTCCAGCGCGGCCGGGTCCATGTCCACGTCGGCCGAGGCGGCCTGCAAGGCGCCCACCGCCTCCGCGGTCTCGGCGGCGGCACGGTCGAGCGCCGCGATCGCCGGGTCCAGCTTGCCGCCGGCCTTCTCCGCGATGCGCGTCAGGACGCGCAGCGCGGAGGCCAGCGAGCGTTCGACTCCGCGGTCGCCGGACAGCTCGGCGTAGGCGGCGTTCATCGCCTCGACCACCTTCTCGCGATGCATCAGCACGGCGCGGGTCTCGGCCAGATGCTCCTCTTCGCCGGGCTTGGGCGCGAGCGCGTCCAGCTCGGCCACGGCGTGGCGCAGATACTCCTCTTCCGCGCGCGCGCGGGCGATCTCGGCGGCGGCATTGGCGCGCGCGTCCTCGACTTGCCGCCAGTCACGGTGTGCCGCGGCCACCTTGGCCGCCTGGGCATCCAGGCCGGCATAGGCGTCGAGCACGCTGCGGTGCGTGATGGGGTTCAAGAGGCCGTGCGTCTCGAACTGGCCATGCACCTCGACCAGTTCCTCGCCCAGGCGCTTCAGCAGGCCGACGCCGACCGCCTGGTCGTTGACCCAGGCGCGCGAGCGGCCGTCGGCGCTGACGGTTCGGCGGAGCACCAGCCGGTCATCCGGGTCTAGCCCCTGCTCGCGCAGGATGTCGAAGGCCGGGTGGTCGCCGGACAGCTCGAACTCGGCGGTCACCGAGGCCTGCTCGGCGCCGTGGCGGACCAGCGAGGAATCGCCGCGGGCACCCAGCGCCAAGCCGAGGGCGTCCAGCAGGATGGACTTGCCGGCGCCGGTCTCGCCGGTCAGCACGCACAGGCCGCGACGGAAGGACAACGCCAGCCGCTCGATCAGGACGACGTCCCGGATCGTCAGCGCGGCGAGGGTGGACCGCCCTAGAACAGAGAGCTCCAGGCTTTGCTGAGCCACGATTTGTTGTTCCGCTCCGGTCGCAGGTTGCGGTCGACCAGCATGGCGTAGCTGTCCTGATACCATTCGCTGCCCGGGAAGTTGTGGCCGAGGACGGCGGCGGCGGTCGCCGCCTCTTCGTTGACGCCGAGGGCCAGATAGCACTCGACGAGGCGATGCAGCGCCTCCGGTACGTGCGAGGTGGTCTGGTACTGCTCGACCACCATGCGGAAGCGGTTGATGGCGGCGGTGTACTGGTCCTGCTTCATGTAGAAGCGGCCGACCTCCATCTCCTTGCCGGCGAGGTGGTCGTTGGCGAGGTCGATCTTGATGCGCGCGTCGCGGGCGTAGGGCGTGTCCGGGAAGCGGCGCACCACGTCCGACAGCGCGTCCAGCGCCAGGCGCGTCATCTTCTGGTCGCGGCGCACGTCGGTGATCTGCTCGTAGTAGCTCAGCGCGCGCAGGTAATAGGCGTAGGCCACGTCCGAGCTGCCGGGGTGGAGCTGGATGAAGCGGTCCAGCGCCAGGATGGCGTCGTCGTACTTCAGATCCTCGTAGTGCGCGTAGGCGGCGCGGAGCTGCGCACGGGTGGCCCACTCCGAATAGGGGTGCTGACGCTCCACCTCGTCGAACAGCTTGGCGGCCGTCTTGTAGTCCTCCTGCTTCATGTTGGCTTCGGCCTCTTCGAAGATCCGCTCGGGCGGACGTTCGACATAGGCGAGGTCGTCCGTGTTGGACGAGCAGGCGGCCAACGCCGAAACCAGGAGGAGCGCGGCGAACGGCGTACGGAGAAGGCGAGGGGGCATCGTCGTCATGAGACCGTGAAATGGTGCCCTTATATAGCACGTGGTAGCGCGGGCGCGGCAAGTCGGATCAGGCGAGGAGGGGAGGGGTGGCCAACGTTTCTCGTCGGCTTCCGTTGTGGAAAGCGGGAGCAGAACACAACGCTGCCACGCGCACCCTTCCTCACCCCCGCGAGGCCGGGGGGAGGAATACGGTTGGGTGCTTGTTGAGAAGCTATGGGAGCAAAGTATCGGAACTATTTGATAAAAATGATCATTTTTTGTTCCTTGACTCCGGGTGCTCGTATGTACGGCGCAGCAGGGCCGCTCTGCAAGGCCGGTAGGGGAGGGGGCTTTGCGCGACTCCGTTGCGCGTGTCGCGGGAGGGGAGGGGGCGCGCTAAAAAAAGCCGCCCTCACCTGGGAAGGGGAGGGCGGTGGAGAAACCGGCCAGAGCTGATGCCGGGAGGTAAATCGCGTCAGGCGACCGCGCGTGGCTCGTAGGTGCACCAGCCGGACGGCAGCATCGTTGCCGGCGTGTCGAAGCACCAGGCCGAGCGGTCGGCGAACAGCGCGCGCAGCAGCTGATTGTTCAGCGCATGACCGGCGCGGCTGCCGTGATAGCGGCCGAGGATCGGCCCGCCGGCGAGGTACAGGTCGCCGACGGCATCGAGGATCTTGTGGCGGACGAACTCGTCCGGGGCGCGCAGACCGTCCTCGTTGAGGATGCGGTTTTGCGCCTCGTCGACCACCACGGCGTTGTCAAGCGAGCCGCCGCGGGCAAGACCGGCGCGCTGCATCGCCTCGACGTCGTGCAGGAAGCAGAAGGTGCGCGCATCGCCGATCTCGCTGAAAGTGCCGGCGGCCAGTTCGAAGTGGCCGGTCTGCTGTCCGATCACGGCGCTGTCGAAGTCGATCTCGAAGCTGAACAGCGAGCGCTCGGCTGGGATCAGGCTGGCCGTGGCGTGGCCGGAGCCGACGGTCACCGGCTTCAGCACGCGAATCATCTGGCGCACGGAATCCTGCTCGATTCGGCCGGCGCGCTCCATGGCCGCCACGAAGGGGGCGGCGCTGCCGTCCATGATCGGCACTTCCGGGCCGTCGATGGAGATGGTGGCGTTGTCGATTCCGCAGCCGGCCAGCGCCGCCAGGACATGCTCCACCGTCCCGACCGTGGTGCCCTCGGCGTTGCCGAGCACGGTGCACAGGCGGGTGTCTACGACGTTCGTCCAAGTGGCCGGGATGCGCGCGGCGTAGTTGCGCTTGTCGGTGCGAATAAAGGTGATGCCGGAGTCTGCCTCCGCCGGCGAAATCGTCAGCGTCGCGGTCGCCCCGGAATGCAGGCCGATGCCTGAGCAGCGAATGGCAGACTTCAGTGTGTGCTGAAGCATGCCGTCCGAATTACCACCGATGTGAACCACGATTATGTCCTAGGCTAATCTCGGGCGTGGGCATCGCCGCCGATTCTGTTCACCGCACTCCTCACGCTTTGCTGGGGAGGCAACGAATCGACTTGGCAGAAAACCATGGCTGGTACCTAGCACCGGGCTTCTTCGAGGACAAATCACTCTTTATTACGAAATGTTGCAGGAGTGGGATAGACCACTCGGACGAGGATATGCGCGAGAAAACCCCCGGGGCGCGGGGCACCCCGGAGGCAAGTCAAGGAAGGAAGTTCGTGGATCGCCCGCCGGCACCGGCAAGCCGCTGCCGGCGGGGTGCTTACGGGTTGCCCCGTATCATCTGGTCCGCATCAGTTGGCCTGACGACGCAGAAAGGCCGGGATGTCCAGCACGTCTTCATCGGACGCGTGCATCTTCGGCTGGGCCGCGGCCTGGATGCCGAGGCTCGGCTGCTGCGGTGCCGCCATGGGGGCAGGCTGCTGCGGCGCCGAGGCCGGAGCCGGAGCGGATGCGACCGGAGCCTGCGGCACGGCCGGCTCGTCCTTGCGGCCGCGGCCCAGGCCGGTGACCAGACCGAACAGCGACATGCGCTTGCGGGCCTGGGCGTCCGGCGTGTCCGCGACCGGCGGCGGAGCGACCGGGGCCGGACCGGCGGTCAGCGGACGCGGACCCGGATCGACGGCCTTCGGCGGGATGAAGGCGTTGCCGTGGCGCTCGGCGTGCAGTGGATCGGCCGGGGCGCGCGGAGCCTCGGCCATCGGCGCTGCGGCGGCGACCGGAGCGGCCTCGGCCACCGGGGCCGCCGGCGCCTCGGCAACCGGTTCGGCAACCGGTACGGCCTCGGCGACCGTCGGCTGGGCCAGCTGCTGGGTGGCTGGGGCCTCCATGGCGTACGCGGTCGCCGTGGTGGTGACCGGCTGCATCTTCAGGGCCGAGGCGGTGGCGGCGGTTGCCGGCATCGGCGCCGCGGCGGCAAGGCCGGCCAGACCGCTGACCGCCGGAGCGGCGTTGCCCAAGCCGGGTATCGGGGCGCCCGGCTTGCGACCGCGGTCGGAGACCACCGACAGGCTGACGGGGTGCGCGCCGCGCGGGTGGACCATGGCGGCGGCGTCGATGCCGGTGGCGACCACCGACACGCGCATCGTGCCTTCCAGCGAGCTGTCGAAGGTCGAGCCGAAGATGATGTTGGCGTCCGGATCCACCTCGTCACGGATGCGGTTGGCCGCCTCGTCGACCTCGAACAGGGTCATGTCGTAGCCGCCGGTGATGTTGATGAGGACGCCGCGCGCCCCCTTCATCGACACGTCGTCCAGCAGCGGGTTGGAGATCGCGGCCTCGGCCGCCTCGATGGCGCGGCGCTCGCCCATGGCTTCGCCGGTGCCCATCATCGCCTTGCCCATCTCGGTCATCACCGAGCGGATGTCGGCGAAGTCGAGGTTGATCAGGCCGGGCATCACCATCAGGTCGGTGACGCCGCGCACGCCCGAGTGCAGCACGTCGTCGGCCATCTTGAAGGCGTCGGCGAACGTGGTCTTCTCGTTGGCGATGCGGAACAGGTTCTGGTTCGGGATGATGATCAGCGTGTCGACGTACTGCTGAAGCTCGGCGATGCCGGCCTCGGCCAGACGCATGCGGTGCGCGCCCTCGAAATGGAACGGCTTGGTCACCACGCCGATGGTCAGCACGCCGCGCTCGCGCGCCGCGCGGGCGATGACCGGAGCCGCACCGGTGCCCGTGCCGCCGCCCATGCCGGCGGTGATGAACACCATGTTGGAGCCTTCGAGGTAGCTGACGATCTCGTCGAGCTGCTCCTCGGCCGAGGCGCGGCCGACGTCGGGCTTGGAGCCCGCGCCCAGGCCGCGGGTGGTGCTGGTGCCGAGCTGCAGGCGCTTCTCGCACAGGCTGCCCTTGAGCGCCTGCGCGTCGGTGTTGCCGACGACGAAGTCCACACCTTCCAGGTTCGACTTGATCATGTTGTTGACGGCATTGCCGCCGGCGCCGCCGACACCGAACACGGTGATGTGCGGCTTCAGCTCGGTCTCGATGGGGGGAATGCTGACGTTGATCATGCTAGCCTCCACGACCTTCCTTAGGTCCGTTTGTTGGTTCTGTCGCGATGGACGCCGATTGGTTCCAGCACGGTTTGGTAGGCACTCGCCCCCCTTGGGCCTCTCTCCCCCCGCGGGAGGGAAGCTCGGGTGAGGGGTTGGGCTTCGCGGCGCTCGACCCGGCCTGCGGGCGCGGCGCCGCAGGTCGGGTTGAAAGACGTGAAGCCCGGCATTGGGACAACCATCACAGGTTCTCCCGCAGCCACAGGCCGACGCGCCCCCAGATGCCGTTGGCGCTGGCGGCTTCAAAGCCGCTGACCGGCAGTTCCGTGGGGTGGCGGACGGCATGGATCAGCAGGCCGGCGGCCGTCGAGAAGGCAGGGCCGCCGTTCGCATCGGCGAGCCCGCCGATGCGCGTCGGCCGACCGAGCCGGATCTGCTTGTCGAGGATGAGCTGCGCCAGCTCGCGCGTTCCCGGAAGCTGGCTGGCGCCGCCGGTCAGGACGACGCGGCGTCCGGCCAGCTTGGCGAAGCCCGACTGCTCCAGGCGCGAGCGCACCTGCTCGAAGATCTCTTCCAGGCGCGGCTGGATGATGCGGACCAGCAGCGACTTCGGCACGTGGTTGCCCGACGCGCGGTCTTCCTCGCCCACCAGCGGCACGTCGATCATCTCGCGTTCGTCCGCAGCGCTGGCCATGGCGCTGCCGTACAGCGTCTTCATGCGCTCGGCGTGGACGACCGGGGTGGTCAGGCCGCGGGCGATGTCGTTGGTCACGTGGTTGCCGCCCAGCCTGATGCAGTCGGTCCAAACCATCTGGCCTTCGAAGAAGACCGAGATCGTCGTGGTGCCGCCGCCCATGTCGATGCAGGCAACGCCCAGTTCCATCTCGTCCTCGACCAGGGTGGCGAGCGCCGAGGCGTAGGGGCTGACCACCAGGGACTCGATGTCCAGATGGCAGCGCGCCACACACGTCTGCAGGTTGCGCACGGCGCCGGCCAACGCGGTGATGACGTGGACGTGCACGGCCAGCCGATCGCCGTACATGCCCTTCGGATCACGGATGCCGCGGTTGCCGTCCAGCGAGAAACCCACCGGCAGCGAGTGGATCAGCGCCGAGTCGGCGCCGATCTGCAAGGTGCGGGCGTGCGCCAGCGCACGGCGTATATCGCCCTCCGTCACCTCCTGGCCGGGCACGGAGACCTCGGCGTTGAAGCCATGGGAGATCGGGCCGGAGACGTTGACCACCACGTCGCGGATGGTCTCGCCGGCCATCTGCTCGGCCGCATGCACGGCGGCGCCGATGGAGGTCTCGGCCGCTTCCATGTCGATGATGGCGCCGGCGCGCACGCCGGCCGCGAGCTGGTGTCCGACGCCGATGACCCGGATGTTCCCCTGGTCCTCGATGCGGGCGATGAAGCAGCAGACCTTGGTCGAGCCGACGTCGAGCGCGGCGACGACGCCGCCACGCGTCGGCCGCTTCGGCTTCTTCCCGCCATTGAAGCCCATCTTCAGCACCCTCTGACCTCACCAACGCTCATGTGTCGGGCCATTACGTCTTCTTTCCCGGCTTCTTCTTCTCGTCTTCCATGCCCGGCAGGAGGACGGTCGTCTGAAGCACCATGCGGTCGGGCTGGCGCAGGTCGATGGCGACCACGTCGCGGTCCAGCACCTTGCCCGTCGCGTTCATATCATTCAGCTGGCGCAGCGCCGTCGGCATGCCGCCCTCCGGCAGCTTGACGACGACGCCGTTGTCCAGCGTCAGGTCCCAGCGCCGGTCACCGACCCAGGTGGCGGCCTTCAGCCGCTTGCTGATCGTCGGCACGCGGTCCAGAGCCGCCAGCAGCTTCTGCACCTGGCCGGGCGCGTCGGAGCCGATCACCTGCGGCAGCCGTTCCACGTCCCTGTTGCCGTTCCGGGCCAGTTCGGCGGCGTCGGCCAGGGGCCGACCCTCGCGGTCGATGACCGTGAACTTGCGGTCGTGCTGCCAGATCGCCATCGGCTGGCGCTCGGTGAGCCGGATGTAGAGGGTGTCCGGCAGGTGCCGCTCGATGGAGGCCGTGGCCACCCACGGAAGCCGCTCGAGCCGCGCCTTGGCGTCGGTCAGGTCGACATCGAGGATCGGGTCGCCGCGGCCGATGCCCAGCGTCTTGAGAATCAGCGCGGGCTCGGTCGCGGTGCGGCCGGCGACGGCGACGTCCAGCACGGCGAAGCCGGTTTGGGCGCTGGCCGCGATGAAGGCGGCGCGCATCTCCGCCATGGCCGACTCCAGCGTGCCGGCACGCCAGTGCCACGCCGCGGCGCCGATGATTCCGGCCACCGGCAGCAGCAGCAGCGTCGCCTTGAGCGCCGGCCGGGCCCAGCGCGGCCAGGCGCGGCGGCGGTTGCCGCGCTGGGCGGCGTGCGCCATGGCGCGCGGCGGCGCCGGCATCTCCTTCGAGCCGGGTCCCGAGGTGAGGTGACGGGGCGGGGCGGTCAGGTGTGTTGGCATGCAGCGTTCTCCACCAGCCAGCTCACCAGCGCGCCGTAGGAGATGCCCACGTGCGCGGCCTGTTCGGGGACCAGCGACAGCGGCGTCATGCCGGGCTGGTTGTTGATCTCCAGGAAGTACAGACCCTCGGTGCCGGGCTTGGAATCGTCCCAGCGGAAGTCACTGCGCGTCGCGCCGCGGCATCCCAGCGTCTCGTGCGCCACAACGGCGAGGCGCTTGGCCTCCTCGGCGACGGCGTCGGGGATCCGGGCCGGGATGGTGTGGACGGCGTGACCGGCGCTGTACTTGGCCGTGTAGTCGTAGACCTGCGCCTCGAACGCGATCTCGGTGACGGCCAGCGCCCGGGTTTCCGAACCGCCTGCGCCCATAACGCCGACGGTCAGTTCGCGGCCGGGGATGAACTCCTCGACCAGCGCGCGCTCGCCGAAGGTCCAGGCGTCGCCGACCGGGCTGTTCTGCCCCTCGCGCACCAGCGTAACGCCGACGGTCGAGCCTTCGTCCACCGGCTTGATGATGTAGGGGGCGGGCATGGGGTGTGTGCCACCGGTCAGTTCGCCCTTGGTCAGGACGATTCCCTTGGGCGAGCGCACCCCGGCCGTGGCCAGCACGCGCTTGGTCATCGCCTTGTCCATGGCGATGGCCGAGGCCCGCACGCCGGAGTGGGTGTAGGGGATGCCCAGGAACTCCAGGATGCCCTGGATGGTCCCGTCCTCGCCGCCGCGGCCGTGCAGCGCGTTGAAGACGACGTCGGGACGCGGGGCGGACAGCGCCTGGATCAGGCCGTTCAGGTCGCGCTGCACGTCCACCGCGGTGACCGTGTAGCCTTCCTCCTCCAGCGCCTTGGCGACACCGGCGCCGCTGACCAGCGACACCTCGCGTTCGGACGACCAGCCGCCCATCAGGACGGCGACGTGCTTCTTGTGCGTGGTCATGCCGCACCGCCTTTCGCGACGCCGATCCGCTTGATCTCCCACTCCAGCGACACGCCGGAGGTCTCCAGCACCCGTCGGCGCACCTCTTCGCCGAGGTTCTCCAGGTCGGTGGCGCTGGCTGAGCCGAGGTTGAGGAGGAAGTTGCAGTGCTTCTCCGACACCTGGGCGTCGCCGATGCGCAGGCCGCGGCAGCCGGCCTCGTCTATGAGCTGCCAAGCCTTCTTTTCGCCGGGCGGGTTCTTGAAGGTCGAACCGCCGGTGCGGGCGCGGACCGGCTGACTGTCACTCCGCTTGTCGGCGATCTCGGCCATGCGGCGCGCGATGGCCAGCGGATCGTCCTCGCTGCCCTCCAGCACCGCGCCGGTGAAGATGAAGTCCTCCGGCACCGCGGCGTGGCGGTAGGTGAAGCCCATCGCCTCGTTGGGAATCGTGTGAAGATTGCCCTTGCGGTCCACCGCCTGCGCCGCGACCAGCACGTCCTTGATCTCGCGCCCATAGGCGCCGCCGTTCATGCGCAGCGCGCCGCCAATGGTGCCGGGGATGCCCGACAGGAATTCCAGGCCGGCGATACCGGCGTCGCGCGCCACCGTGGCGACGTGCAGGTCGAGCGCGGCACCGCCTGCGACGACGCGCGTACCCGTCGCCTCGATGCCGGCGAAGCCGCGGCCCAGGCGGACCACCACGCCCGGCACGCCGCCGTCGCGGATCAGCAGGTTGGAGGCCACGCCCACCACCGTCACCGGAATCCCCTCGGGCAGGCCCGCCAGGAACTCGGCCAGGTCCTCGGCGTCGGCCGGGCGGAACATCACCTCGGCCGGGCCGCCGACGCGGAACCAGGTGACGTTCGCCAACGGCGCGTCGGCGGTGAGCCGGCCGCGGCACTTCGGCATAAGGTCGATGAGGTGGACGTTGGTCATGGCGAGCGCGGCCGTCATGCGGTCTTTCCCCCCAAGTCCTCTCTGGCGGTTCCGTACAGCTTGTCCAGTTCACCCGGAAGGGCGTTAGCCCACTGTGTAATGTTACCCGCGCCCAGACACACCACAAAATCTTCCGCTCGAGCGATTTCACGCACCAGTTGCGGCAGCTCCTCCGGACCGTGCAACGCCACCACGTGACGGTGGCCGTGCATGCGCAGGCCCTCGACCAGCGCGTCGCGGTTCATGTTCTCGATCGGCTGCTCGCCAGCCGCGTAGACGTCGGCCACGATGACCGCGTCGGCGTCGTTGAAGCAGGTGCAGAACTCTTCGAACAGGCTCGCGAGTCGGGTGTAGCGGTGCGGCTGCACAACGGCGATGGTGCGGCCCTTGCCGGCGGTTCGCGCGGCACGCAGCACGGCGGCGATCTCCACCGGGTGATGGCCGTAGTCGTCGATGACGGTGATGCCGTTCGACGCACCAGTGCGGGTGAAGCGGCGCTTGACGCCCTGGAAGGACGCCAGCGAGTCGCGCATCACCTCGTTGGGGATGCCCATCTCGTGGCCGACCGCGAAGGCGGCCAGCGAATTCTGCACGTTGTGCGGTCCGAACATCGGCAGGCGCACGCCCGGGATGGTCGTCGCCTGGCCTGACGCGCGGTCGGTGAGGATGACGTCGAAGGTGGCGCCCTCGGTGCCCAGGCGGATGTCCTCGGCGCGCACGTCGGCCTGCGGCGAGAAGCCGTAGGTGACGATGCGGCGGTCCGACACGCGCGGGATCATCGCCTGCACCTCGGGGTGGTCGATGCACAGCGCTGCGAAGCCGTAGAACGGGATGTTCTGCACGAAGGTGTCGAAGGCGGCGCGCTCCTGATCGAACGTGCCGTAGAAGTCCAGGTGCTCGGGGTCCATGTTGGTGACCACGGCGATGCACGCCGGCAGCTTGGTGAAGGTGCCGTCGGACTCGTCGGCCTCCACCACCATCCAGTCGCCGGCGCCTAAGCGGGTGTTGGTGCCGTAGGCGTTGATGATGCCGCCGTTGATGACCGTCGGGTCCAGCCCGGCGTGCTCCAGCATGTGACCGACCATGGAGGTGGTCGTGGTCTTGCCGTGCGTGCCGCCGATGGCGATTGCCCATTTGAGGCGCATCAGTTCGCCCAGCATCTCGGCCCGGCGCACCACGGGAATCAGGGCGGCGCGCGCCGCGACGACCTCCGGGTTGTCCTTCTTGACCGCCGACGACACGACGACCACCGCGGCCGCACCCAGGTTCTCGCCCCGGTGGCCGATGGCCACGGGGATGCCCAGGTTGCGCAGGCGCTTGACGTTGGCGCTTTCGGCGATGTCCGAGCCCTGGACCGAATAGCCCAGGTTCTTCAGCACCTCGGCAATGCCGCTCATGCCGATGCCGCCGATGCCGACGAAGTGGATGGTGCCGATAGAGAGGGGAAGGGCGCGCATATCTCTTAGTTTCCTCTGCGCAACATCAGGCGCAGCGTGGCGTCGACGGCCTCGTCCGAGAGGCCGGGGGGAAGGGGCGTGGCCCCGGTGATGATGTGCAGACGGTCGCGCAGGAACCCGTGGGCGGCGACCTGGCGCGGCAGCAGCGGGCACTCCGGCCGCATGATCCACGACCGCTCCGAGCGCGTCAGCTCGGCCGGCCAGTCGTGCAGCGGGCGGGGATTGCGTCGCGTGACAGTGCGGGCCTTGATCATTCCGCAGCCTCCGTGGCGTTGGCGTGGTTTCCGTTGGCACCCTTGCGGCCGGCGAGATCCAGCACGGCGTCGGCGAGGCGGCTTGCCGCGTCGTCCGTACCCCAGGCGGCGCTGGCCTGCGCGGCGCGCGTGAGATCATGCGAGTCGGCCAGCAGCGCGGTGAGGCGCGCCGCCAGCGTCTCGGCGGTGAACTCCGGCTGCGGCACGTGCCAAGCGGCGCCGGCTGCAGCGACGGCCTTGGCGTTGGCGGTCTGGTGGTCGTCGGTGGCGAAGGGGTAGGGCACCAGGATCGCCGGGCGGCCGATGCAGGTCAGCTCCGCCACCGTCGAGGCGCCGGCGCGGGTGATGGCGAGATGGCTGGCGGCCAGCCGCTCCGGCACATCGCGGAAGAAGCTCTCCAGTTCCACCGCACCCAGGCCGAGGCCGGCAGACGCGGCGCGCACACCTTCGATGTCCTCCGGCCGGCACTGCTGCGACAGGTGGATACGGGACCGCAGGGCCTCGGGCAGCCGGGCCAGCGCGGCGGGGATGACCTCGCTGAACACGCGCGCACCCTGGCTGCCGCCCATGACCAGAATGTGCACCGGGCCATCCGCCGGGGGCGCCTGGTAGAGGGCATTGCGCTTGGCGGCCACCGCCGGGCGCACCGGGTTGCCGGTCTGCACGATCTTGGCCGCATCGGCGTCGCGCACGCCGGCGATCGACGGATAGGCGACGGCGAGGCGCCGGGCGCTGCCCACCAGCAGGCGGTTGGCGCGGCCGAGCACGGCGTTCTGCTCGTGCAGCAGCGCCGGCACGCCCGCGCGCCCGGCGGCATACACCGTCGGGACCGACGGGTAGCCTCCGAAGCCGACCACCGCTGCCGGCCCCAGGCGGCGCAGCAGCGCGCGGGCATCCAGGATACCGAGCCCCAGTTGAACGGCGCCCTTCAGCTTGCCGAGGACGCCGCCGGAGGGGGAGGCGGCGCGGATGCGGTGCACGGGCACCTCCGGCAGGCTGTCGCCGAAGGCATGGCCCCGCCTGTCGGTGACCAGCGTCACGCTGCAACCGCGCTTCAGCAGTTCGCGCGCCAGCGCTTCCGCCGGGAAGATGTGTCCGCCGGTGCCGCCGGCCGCCAGGATGATGGGCTTCGAACTGATCGGTTTGGGCTGGGGCATGCGCTCAATCCCCCGGTCCGAAGCGTTTGCGGGTCAGCGCCAGCACCATGCCCATGCCGATGCCCAGCGCGATCAGCGACGAGCCGCCATAGCTGATGAAGGGCAGCGTCATGCCCTTGGTCGGCATGAGGTGCAGCGAGGAACCCATGTTGATCGCCGCCTGCAACCCGAACTGCACCAGCAGGCCGGCTGCGGCGAGCAGCACGAAGTAGTTGTTCTCGTTGAACACCCGGGCGAAGCCGCGCAGCACGATGAAGGCGAACAGGAAGATGATGAACAGGCAGAAGATCAGCCCCATCTCCTCGCCGGCGACGGCGAAGATGAAGTCGGCATGGCCGTCGGGCAGCGAGAACTTCACCGTCCCCTGGCCCGGGCCGGTGCCGAGCAGGCCGCCGTTGGCGAACGCCTCCAGCGAACGGCTGACCTGGTAGTTGTCGCCGGTGGCCGGATCGAGGAAGCGGTCGATGCGGCTGGTGACGTGCGGCAGCGTGTAGTACGCGCCGATCAGGCCGGCAACGCCCAGTCCCGCCAGAGCCACCACCAGCATGATGTTGAGGCCGGCGAGGAAGAACTGCGTGAACCACACCGCCGACACCACGAACGTCATGCCCAGGTCCGGCTGCAGGATCAGCCCGGCGCAGGTGACGCCGTACAGCACCATGGAGACCAGCGCGCCGGGAAAGCCGGGGTTGGTGCGCGACAGCGAGAACAGCCACGCGGCGACCACCGCGAAGGCCGGCTTGACGAATTCGGACGGCTGGATGGACAGGCCCGGCACGTGGATCCAGCGCCGCGCCCCCTTGATCTCCACGCCGATCACCAGCGTGG
>Ga0196970_1000409_pt1 | contig 51301 bp, 52 predicted proteins | sample S1v_513CmetaG_FD_148672 | JGI IMG/M metagenome (GOLD analysis project Ga0196970, IMG submission 148672) | Soil microbial communities from Anza Borrego desert, Southern California, United States - S1+v_5-13C | ecosystem: Environmental > Terrestrial > Soil > Desert | place: USA: California... | reverse complement strand
GGTCCGTGCGGGTCACCGCGGCCACACCGGGGCCGGGGACGTCCGCACCGCCAGGCAGGCCCGTCCGGACGACGACGCCGGTCACCGCCCCCGCGAGGAACGCGCCCGCCAGCACGGCGGCGACACCGGTGACCGGTGCGCGTCGGCGCGCATGCCGCGGAGCGGCCTCGGGGGATGCCACCCGCCGAATCTCGCACGGCGGTCGCCGATCGGCATGTCGACGCCGGCGCCGTCCCCGCGCCCCTGCGCCCCGTCGGCGCTACGCCGGGAGGTGCCGCTCCGGCTCCCCCACGTACGAGCTGAGCGGCCGGATGAGCGCGTTGTCGGCCAGCTGTTCCATGACGTGCGCGGTCCAGCCGACGACGCGCGCGGCGGCGAAGATCGGCGTGAACGTCGCGGTGTCGAAGCCCATCAGGTGGTACGCGGGACCGGACGGGAAGTCGAGGTTCGGCGCGATCCCCTTGCGTTCGCGCATGCCCTCCTCCAGCGCCGTGTACATCGCGGCGATGTCCGGCCGGCCGTAGTGCTCGACCAGCCGGTCCAGCGCGGCCTTCATCGTCGGGACCCGGGAGTCGCCGTGGCGGTAGACGCGGTGGCCGAACCCCATCACCTTCTGCTTGGCACCGAGCGCGGCGTCGAGCCACTCCCCAGCCCGGCTCGCGTCACCGATCTGCTCGAAGACGTGCATCACGGCCTCGTTGGCCCCGCCGTGCAGCGGGCCCTTGAGCGCGCCCACCGCCCCGGTGACCGCCGAGTACAGGTCCGACAGCGTCGAGGTGATCACGCGGGCGGTGAAGGTGGACGCGTTGAACGAGTGCTCGGCGTAGAGCACGAGCGAGATGCGGAACGTGTCGACCACGACCGGGTCCGGCACCTCGCCGAAGGTCATGTGCAGGAAGTTCGAGGCGTGGTCCAGGTCGTCCCGCGGCGGGACCAGGTCGAGGCCGCGGCGGCGGCGCTGGTCGTAGGCGACGACGGCGGGCAGCTGCGCGAACAGCCGCAGGGCGCGCGCCAGGTTCGCCTCCCTGTCGGCACCCGTCGAGACGTCGCGGGCGCCGATCACGCTCACCGCCGTGCGCAGGACGTCCATCGGGTGGGCCGTCACGGGGACGGCGTCCACCGCGGCGCGGACGGCGTCGTCGAGCGGGCGCAGGGCACGCTCGGCCTCGGTCAGCGCCGCGAGCTGGTCCGGCGTCGGCAGTTCGCCGTGCCACAGCAGGTGCGCGACCTCCTCGGTCGAGCACCTGGCCGCGAGCTCCTCGACGGGGTAGCCGCGGTAGAGCAGGGAGTTCGACTCGGCGTTCACCTTGGACACGGCGGTGCGGTCGACGACGACGCCGACCAGCCCCTTGCGGATCTCCGGTGCCTGCTCGCTCATGAGGGCTCCTTCGGGTGCTCGTGGGAGTGACCGGTGGACGTGAAGACCGTCTCGTCGAAGCGGCTGTACCCGGCGTAGTCGAGCAGCTCGTACAGCCTCGCGCGGGTCTGCATCTCCGGCACGACGGAGGCGAGGCTCCCCTCGGCATCCAGCACCTCGAGCGCGCGCTCGGCGGCGCCCATCGCGAGGCGCAGCAGCGACACCGGGTAGATGACGAGGTTCACGCCGACGTCGGCGAGCTGCCGCGTGGTCCACAGCGGCGACCGGCCGAACTCCGTCATGTTCGCCAGCACCGGCACGTCGACGGCGGCCCGCACGGCCGCCAGCTCGTCCAGCGTCTCCATGGCCTCGGGGAAGACGGCGTCCGCGCCCGCGTCGACGAGGCGCCGCAGGCGGTCGAGGGCGGCGTCGAGCCCCTCGACCGCGCGCACGTCTGTGCGCGCCATGATCAGCAGGTCGGGGTCCCGGCGGGCGTCGACGGCCGCGCGGATGCGGCGCACCGCCGTGTCGACGTCGACGACGGCCTTGCCCTCGAGGTGCCCGCACCGCTTGGGGTTCACCTGGTCCTCGATGTGCAGACCGGCCACGCCGGCGTCCTCGAGGGCCTGCACGGTGCGGGCGACGTTCATGGGCTCGCCGAACCCCGTGTCGGCGTCGACCAGGACGGGCAGGTCGGTGACGCGGGCGATCTGCTGGCTGCGGCCGGCGACCTCGCTGAGCGTGGTGAGGCCGATGTCGGGCAGGCCCAGGTCAGCCGAGAGGACCGCCCCCGAGACGTACACCCCGTCCATGCCCTTGTCCTGGATGAGCCGTGCCGACAGCGGGTTGAAGGCACCGGGGAAGCGCAGGACCTCCCCGGCGGCCAGGCGGGCGCGCAGGGTCGCGCGCTTCTGCAGGGGGTTCGTGGTCGCGTGGAGCATCAGAAGATCCCCTCTCCGGGGGTGACGGGCGGCAGCAGCCCCTCGGGCGCGACCACGGTGAGGTCGCCGAGCTCCTCGGCCCGGAGCTCCGGCAGGCGCTGCGCCACCGCGAGGAAGCGCTCGATCTCCGCCGGTGCGAGGACGCCGTCGGCGAGGGTGCGGAACTTGCCGATGTACTCCGCGCGACCGAACGGCCGCGCACCGCGGGGATGCGCGTCGGCGACGGCGATCTCCTCGACGATCCGGGAGCCGTCGGTGAGCGTGATCTCCAGACGGCCGCCGAACGCGAGCTCCTCCGGGTCGGTCGCGTGGTAGCGGCGCGTCCACTCCGGGTCCTCGGTGGTGGTGATGGTCCGCCACAGGGCCACGGTGTCGGGTCGGGCCGCGCGCTCGGGCGCGTACGAGTCCACGTGGTGCCAGGCGCCGTCCTGCAGCGCGACGGCGAGGATGTACGGGATCGAGTGGTCGAGCGTCTCCCGGGACGCCGCGGGGTCGTACTTCTGCGGGTCCCCGGCCCCGGACCCGATCACGTAGTGGGTGTGGTGGCTGGTGTGCAGCACGATCGACGCCACCCGGTCGGGGTCGCCGACCTCCGGCCGCTCACGGTGCAGCCGCCGCGCGAGGTCGATGACCGCCTGCGACTGGTACTCCGCGGAGTGCTCCTTGGTGTAGGTGTCGAGGATCGCCCGCTTGGGCTCGCCCGGTCCCGGCAGGGCGACGTCGTACGCCGCGTCCGGGCCGTCGAGCAGCCAGGCGACGACGCCGTCCTCCCCCTCGTAGATCGGCGTCGGCGAGGTCTGGCCGCGCATCGCTCGGTCGACGGCCTCGACGGCGACCTTCCCGGCGAACGCGGGGGCGAAGGCCTTCCACGTGGAGATCTCGCCCTTGCGGGACTGGCGCGTCGCCGTCGTCGTGTGGAGCGCCTGGCCGATGGCGTGGAAGGCGACCTCGGGGGCCAGACCGAGGAGCGTGCCGAGCGCAGCGGCGGCGGAGGGGCCGAGGTGCGCGACGTGGTCGATCTTGTGCCGGTGCAGGCTGATCGCGCGGGCGAGGTCGACCTGGATCTCGTAGCCCGTGGCGATGGCGCGGACGACGTCGGCGCCGGTGAGGCCGCGCCGTGCCGCGACGTGCTGGGCGACGGCCACGACCGGCGGGATGTTGTCGCCCGGGTGGGAGTACTCGGCCGCGAGGAACGTGTCGTGGTAGTCGAGCTCGCGCACGGCGACGCCGTTCGCCCAGGCCGCCCACTCGGGGCTCACCCGGTCGGTGGCGGCGACGCCGAACACCGTCGCGCCGGGCGCGTAGGGGTGGGCCAGCGCCTGCGCCCGCGCCGCGGCCACGGGCGACCGCAGGAGGGAGGCGGTGGCGACCGCGGCGTTGTCGATGACGCGGTTGACGATCATCTCCGCGACGTCGTCGTCCACGGGCACGGGGTCGACGGCGACCTGCGCGATGTGCCACGCGAGCTGCTGGTCGGCGGGCAGCCGGTCGGCGCTCGGCCGGACGCGGACGTGGTGCGTGATCATGCGGCGGCTCCGAGACTGGCCAGGACGGTCGAGAGGCTGGATCGCAGGTGGACGGCGGTGGCCTGGGCGGCGAGCACCTCGTCGCCGTCGGCGATGGCCGTCGCGATGAGCTCGTGCTCGCTCGCTGCCCGCAGCAGGCGCTCGGGGTTGTCGTGCGACAGGCGGCGGACGCGGGCGACGTGGCTGCGCAGGCTCACCAGGGAGCGCAGCAGGTACGGGCTGTCGAGTGCGGCGTCGATGGCGTCGTCGAGGTCGCCGACGAGCCCGTAGTACGCCAGGCGGTCGGGGTCGGCGTCGTCGAGCAGCGCGGACGCCGCGGCGAACCGGGCCGCGAGCGCACGGAACACCGTCGGGTCGGCCCGGCGGGCCGCCAGCCGGGCGGCCTGGGTCTCGAGGGCCTCGCGCAGCTCGAAGAGGTGTGCGACGTCGTCGCCGCTGAGGCCCGATACCACGAGGGTCCGTCCCTTCCCGACGACGGCGAGGCCTTCTCCGTGCAGGCGGCTGAGGGCCTCGCGCACCGGAGTCCTCGAGACGCCGAGGCGCGTCGCCTGGTCGACCTCCGACAGCTCGGCGCCCGGCGGCAGGTGCCACGCGACGATCTCGTCGCGGAGCTGCCGGTAGGCCCGCTCACTCGCCCGCATCGCGCCAGAGTATCCACGGCGCCGTCCTTTTGTATACATGTTCGCTTAACAGCGCCGGTCAGACGCATGCTCTCACCGCGTGGACGCGCCAGGTGCATACAACGTCGCGCTCGGCGCCGTGCGGCTCGTCAGCCGGCGACCGCCCCCGGCGGGTCGGTCAGCAGGTTGAGGCTGGTCCACACGGCACCGTCCTCGGTCCACGTGACGACGGCGGACCCCTCGACCGCGTCGACCTGCAGCGCGGCGGCGTCGGCGCCGGCGTGCCACGACATCGAGAACCCGTGCTCGGCGCCGTCGTACCTGAACTCGCCGGAGAACGCCGGATGCGTGTTGCGGAACCGTGCGAGGTCCATGAGCGCGCGCACGACCGGGCGACCGCACGCCTCCGTCACCTCGGCGCGTGTGTAGCGGTGCCGGTTGATCTCCCGGCCCACGCCGGTGCTCGCGAGCAGCTCCATGTCGTTGTCGCCCGCGAGCGCGCCCACGTAGTAGACCTGCGGGATGCCCGGCGTGAAGAACTGGACGGCCCGCGCTGTGAGGTAGCGCAGGTCGTCGCGGCCCAGCGCCGCGTAGTAGGTGGCGTTCACCTGGTAGACGTCGAGGTTCGCGGCCGCGTACCCGGTGGCCGCGCGGCTCTGGCCGTCGGTCCGCACGTGGATCCCCTCCACGAGGTCCGCCACCTGCTCGCGGGTCAGCAGCCCCGCCTTCGACGGGTCGTCCGGGTCGGCGGCCACATCGACCACGCCGATGCCGTCGTGCGTGTCGAGGACCGTGATCGCGTTCTCGGGCCGGACCGCCATCCACGCGCCGAGCGGCGCGCAGTCGCCCGTCGTCAGTGCGTGGAGCACGAGCGGCGGCAGTGCGAAGTCGTAGACCCGGTCCACCAGGCGACCGATCTCGACCTGCCGCTCGTAGTGGGAGTGCACCTCGACCAGCACGGCCATGCCGCGGTTGCGGGCCTGGGCGGTGAGGTCGTCGATGAAGGAGAAGGTCTCCGGCGTCATGAAGCTCGACGTGCCCGGCGTCTTCACGGCGTAGCCGACGGCGTCCAGCCGGACCAGCGACACGTGCGCGGCGGCCAGCGCGTCGAGCACCGACGCCAGGTAGGCCCGGCCGGCCTCCGAGTGCACGTCGATGTCCACCTGCTGCGGCGCGAACGTCGTCCACGCCAGGCGCCGCTCCCCCGCCACCACCACCGGCGTGAACGGCAGGCCGGGGCGCGGGCGGTAGATGCGGGTCAGGTCGGCCTCCCGCGCACCGTCGGGGAACACGGCGGAGAACGTCAGGAACATGTCCGCCCACGGCGACGCCGGACCCTGCGCGGCCCAGTCGCGGAACTGCGCCGAGTCCGAGGACACGTGGTTGACGATGACGTCGACCACGGTGTCCCGGTCCACACCGAGGGCGGCGACGTCCGCCCAGGAACCGAGGCGGGGGTCCACCTGGGTGTGGTCCACCGGGTCGAAGCCGGCGTCCGCGCCGTCGTACGGCACGAAGAAGGGCAGCAGGTGCACGCCGCCGAACACACCCGGGAACTCGGTGTCCAGCACCTCCCGGAGCGCGTCGATCGTGCCGCCCAACCGGTCGGCATAGGCGATGAGCTGCACCTGGTTCCGCATCGGACCTCCAACCGGCGATGGTGACCACCCAAGGATCACCCGTCCGGTCGCGGCGGCGCAGCCCCGGACCCGATCAGTTCGGGCGACGTCCGTGGTCAGTTGCTGCATGACGACCTCCACCCAGAGCACCGCAGACCTGCGCGCCCGCGTGTCGGGCCGCGTCATCGAGCCGGGCGACCCGGCCTACGACGCCGTCCGGGGGGTGATGATGGGCGGCCACGACCCCCGCCCCGCCGTCGTCGTCCGGCCCGCCGACGACGCCGACGTCGCCGAGGCGATCGCGTTCGCCCGGGCCGCGGGGCTCCCGCTGGCGGTGCGCAGCGGCGGGCACAGCAGCGCCGCGTTCGGCACGGTGGACGACGGCGTCGTCATCGACGTGCGCGACCTGCGCGAGATCGTGATCGACCCGCAGGCGAGGACGGTGTGGGCCGGCGCCGGCCTCACCGCCGGCGAGCTCACCGCGGCCACCGCGGGGCACGGCCTCGCCGTCGGGTTCGGCGACACCGGCACCGTCGGGATCTCCGGGATCACGCTGGGTGGCGGCGTCGGGTACCTCGCGCGCCTGCACGGCCTGACGATCGACAACCTGCTGGCCGTCGACCTCGTGACGGCGGACGGCCGGTCGTTGCGCGTCGACGCCCGATCCCATCCGGAGCTCTTCTGGGCCGTGCGCGGCGGCGGCGGGAACTTCGGCGTCGTGACGCGCCTGAAGTTCCGGTTGCACCCGTTGGACGGCGTCGTCGGCGGGCTGCTGTTCCTCCCGGCGACGCCGGAGACGGTGGCGGGCTTCATCGCCGCGGCCGAGGCGGCACCGGACGCGCTCAGCACCATCGCGAACGTCATGCCGTGCCCACCGATGCCGTTCCTGCCGGCCGAGCACCACGGCCGGCTCGTCATCATGGGCATGATGTGCTTCGCGGGGTCGCCCGACGACGGAGCCGCCGCGCTGACCCCGTTCCGCGCCCTCGCGGAGCCGATCGCGGACCTGGTGCGGCCAATGCCCTACCCGGAGCTGTTCCCGCCGGCTGACCCCGACTACCACCCCACGGCCGTGTCGCGCACGATGCTCATGGACTCCGTGGACCTCGGCCTCGCCACGCAGATGATGGCCCGGCTCGAGGCGACCGACGGCATGCGGGTGGTGCAGCTGCGGGTGCTGGGCGGCGCGGTCTCCCGCGTCCCCGCCGACGCGACGGCCTACGCCCACCGCGGTGCGCGCATCATGACCAACGTTGCGGCCTTCCACGGCCCTGACGACCTGCCTGCGCGGGCTGCATGGGTGGACGGCACCGTTGCGCTGCTCGACCAGGGCAACCCGGGCGCGTACGTCAACTTCGTCGGCGCGGAGGGGCCGGACCGCGTGCGCGCGGCCTACCCCGGTGCCACCTGGGACCGGCTGGCGGCGGTGAAGGCGACCTACGACCCGGAGAACGTCTTCCGTCGCAACCAGAACGTCCCGCCCGCGGGCCCTGCCCTGTGACGCAGGCGACGTCGACGGGAGGGCGAAGGTCCTGAAGGCCGGTGGGCGCCGGTTCTTAGGGTCGAGCGCGTGATCCCCCACGAGCTGACCGACCCCGTCACGCTGCCGTCCGGCGTCGTCCTGCCGAACCGCCTGGTCATGGCGCCGATGGTCGCCCAGGGATCAGCCCCCGAGACCGGCCTGGTCACCGCGGAGGACGTCGCGTACTTCGCCCGCCGGTCACGCGTGGCGGGCATGGTCGTCACTGGTGCAGCGTTCGTCTCGCGGGAGGGTCGCGGCTTCGCCCGTCAGCTCTCCATCGCGCACGACGCCGCCGTGCCCGGCCTCGCCGCCCTCGCCACCGCCATCAAGGCCGACGGCGCACGAGCGATCGTGCAGCTCTACCACGGCGGGCGCGAGGCCCACCCCGCCGCCGCCGAGCTGGGCCGGGCGCAGGCTCCCAGCACCCAGGAGTTCGCCTGGCTCCCGTACGTGCCTCAGGAGATGACGGAGGCGGAGATCCGCGCGACGATCACCGCGTTCGGTGAGGCGACGCGCCGGGCGGTCGCGGCGGGCTTCGACGGCGTCGAGATCCACGGCGCCAACCACTACCTGCTCCAGCAGTTCTTCTCCGCGTACTCCAACCACCGCACGGACGCCTGGGGCGGCGACCTCGAGCGCCGGATGGCGTTCCCGCTCGCGGTGCTCGCGGAGGTCCAGCGGGTCGCCGCAGGGGCCGGTCGGCCGTTCGTCGTCGGCTACCGGCTGTGCCCGGACGAGGTGCACGGCGACGTCGTCGGCTACACCGTCGAGGACTCCGCAGCGCTCATGGACCGCCTTGCAGCCGCGGGCGTCGACTACGTGCACGTGTCGGTCTTCACCGGCTACGCCGCCCGGCCGGCGGACGGCGCACGGTCGTACGGGCGCCTCGCGCAGGACGCCGTGGACGGTCGGTGCCCGGTCGTGATCGTCTCCGAGGTCTGGACGGCCGACGACGCCGGCCGCGCGCTCGAGCACGGGGACCTCGTCGCCATCGGCCGCGCGGCGCTCGTGGAGCCCGAGTTCGGCGCGAAGCTCGCCGGGGACCGGCTCGACGAGATCGAGACCACGGTCAAGGGCCGCCTGGACACCCTGGCTCTGCCGGCGGGCCTCATCGAGTGGTACACGACGCCGCCCGGCCGCGACGGCCTGCCGCCCCTGCCCGGCATCGACGAGTACCTGGGCTGAGCGCCCGCCTGGCCCGGTCAGCCGGCGGTGGCCTCCGAGACCCGCGCCCAGAGATCACCCAGCGCCACGCGCAGCAGCGAGGTCTCCTGCCCGGCGGTGAGCAGCCGCACCCCGCGCCCCGCCCAGTGCACGGCCATCTCGGCGTCGGAGCAGTGCAGGCCCGCGACGACGCCCGCCCCGCGGCACGTGTCGACGACCCGCTGGATGAGCGCGTCGACCTCGGCCGAGTCCCGGTAGGTGGCGCGGCCGTACCCGCACCCGAGGGCGAGGTCGTTGGGGCCGACGTAGACGCCGTCGACACCGGGCGTCCGCACGATCTCCTCGAGCGCCTCGACCCCCGCCTGCGTCTCCACCATGACGAGGCAGATCGCGGCCTCGTCCTGGGCGGCCGGGGGCAGCGCGCCGTCCGCCCGGAGGTCGCCCCACATGGGACCCCAGCTGCGCGTCCCCGTGGGCGGGAACCGGCACGCCGACGCCGCCCGTGCGGCCTCCTCCGCGCTGTTCACCATGGGCACGAGGACGGCGGAGGCGCCGGTGTCGAGCGCCCGCATGATGTCGACCGGCTCGTTCCACGGCACCCGCACCACCGGCGCCTTGCCCGCCGCCCGCATGGCACGGACCATCTCGGGCAGCTCGCTGAAGGTCGCCACCCCGTGCTGCAGGTCCAGGCACACGTAGTCGAACGCCGACGCCGCGAGCAGCTCGGTGACGGTGGGGTCGGGCAGGACGCTCCAGACCCCGAACGCCGGGAGGTCGCGGGACCACAGGTCGCGCAGGTGGCCGGACGTGCGGGCGACGACGCCGTCGCTGCTGGTCATGTGTCCTCCGGGAGCTCGGGTCGGGCCGGTCAGTGGGACTCGCGGCCGACGACCGGACCGGTCGAGCCGACGAGGAAGTCGAGGTCGGCGCCGGTGTCGGCCTGCAGCACGTGGTCGATGTACAGGCGCTCCCACCCGCGGGCGGGTGCGGCGTAGGCGGCGACGGCGGCGGGCGACGGCTCCCGCGCGGCCAGCTCGGCGTCGGGCACGTCGAGGTGCAGGCGCCGCGCGGCGACGTCGAGCTCGATCCAGTCGCCGTCGCGGACGAGCGCGAGCGGGCCGCCCGCGGCGGCCTCCGGCGCGACATGCAGCACGACGGTGCCGAACGCGGTCCCGCTCATCCGGCCGTCGCACACGCGCACCATGTCCCGCACTCCGGCCTCGAGGAGCTTCGTGGGCAGCGCCATGTTGGACACCTCCGGCATGCCGGGGTACCCCTTGGGCCCGCAGCCGCGCAGCACGAGCACGGACGACGCGTCGACCTCGAGGTCAGGGTCGTCGATGCGGACATGGAAGTCCTCGATCGACTCGAACACCACCGCCCGGCCCCGGTGCCGCATGAGCTCGGGGGACGCGGCAGCCGGCTTGATGACGGCTCCCGACGGCGCGAGGTTCCCGCGCAGGATCGCCAGCCCGGCCTCCGTCTGGAGGGGCTGCGCGCGTGGGCGGATCACCTCGCGGTCCCACACCTGGGCGCCGGCGAGGTACGACGAGAGGGGCCGCCCGGTGACCGTGAGGGCGGCGGGGTCCAGGAGGTCCGCGACCTCGGCGAGCACGGCGAGCAGCCCTCCGGCGCGGTACAGGTCGTCCATGAGGAAGCGCCCGGCCGGCAGGAGGTCGACGAGCAGGGGCACCCCCCGCCCGATCCGGTCGATGTCGTCGAGGGACAGCGGCACGCCGAGGCGACCGGCGATCGCGAGCAGGTGCACGACGGCGTTGCTCGACCCGCCGATGGCGGCGAGCGCCACGACGGCGTTCCGGAACGAGCCGGAGGTCATCACCTGGCTGGGCCGGCGCTCGGCGTCCACCATCTCGACGATGAGGCGGCCCGTGTCGTGAGAGCCCTCGAGCAGGCGGGAGTCCGGCGCGGGCGTCCCGGCGAGGCCGGGGATGGTCATGCCGAGGGCCTCGGCGAGCAGCCCCATGGTCGACGCGGTGCCCATGGTGTTGCAGTGGCCCGCGCTGCGGATCATCGACGACTCCGAGCGCATGAACTCGTCCCGCGTCATCGTGCCGGCGCGCACCTCCTCGCTGAGCGCGTAGGTGGAGGTGCCGCAGCCCATCGGGACGCCGCGGAAGGTGCCGGTGAGCATGGGGCCACCGGGGATGACGACGGCGGGCAGGTCGACCGACGCGGCCGCCATGAGGAGGGACGGGATCGTCTTGTCGCAGCCGCCCAGCAGCACCACGCCGTCGATGGGGTTGGCACGGAGCATCTCCTCCGTCGCCATCGCGGCCATGTTCCGCCAGAGCATCGCGGTAGGCCGGACCTGGGTCTCCCCCAGCGACACGACGGGCAGGTTGAGCGGCACGCCCCCGGCCTCCCACACGCCGCGCTTCACGGCCTCGGCGACCTCGTTCAGGTGGGCGTTGCACGGCGTGAGGTCGGAGGCGGTGTTCGCGATGGCGATGTGCGGCCGGCCGTCGAAGGCGTGCGCGGGCAGGCCGCGGCGCATCCAGGCGCGGTGGATGTAGGGGTCGCGCCCGTCGCCGGAGTACCAGTGGTCGCTGCGCCGCGTCGTCATCGAAGGTCCTTTCCGTTTGCTGGAACCGCACACTACTATCTGGAACGCCATGGGAACCAGAGCCGACCGTCCCGCCCGCGCCGCCGAGGACGCCGAGACGCGCCTCGTCGGGTCCGACCGCGTGCTCGCCGTCCTCCGCGAGCTCGCGCAGCGCCCGGGCGGGGCCACGCTCGACGAGCTGAGCCGCGCCGTCGGCAGCCCGAAGGCCACCGTGCACCGCGCTCTGGCCGCCCTGCGCCGCGCGGGCTTCGCCGGCCAGGACAGCCCCGGGCACTACCAGCTGGGGGACGAGTTCCTCCGGCTGGCGTTCACCCACCACGAGGACCGGCCCGACCACGTCCGGGTCCGCCCGGCCCTGGAGGCTCTCGCCCGCCGGTTCGGCGAGACCGCCCACTACGCGGTGCTCGACCCCGCGCTCGACGGGGGCAGCGTGGTGTACCGCGCCAAGGTCGACCCACCGGCCGGTGGCGTGCGGCTCACCTCCGTCGTCGGCGGACGCAACCTGTCGCACGCGACCGGCGTCGGCAAGCTCCTGCTCGCCCACGCGCTGCCCGACGACGACGCCGTGCGCGCCTGGGCGGAGGGCCGCACGTTCGAACGGCGCACGCCCGCCACGATCACCACCGTCGACGGGCTGGTGGCGGCGCTCGCCCAGGTGCGCCGCGACGGCTTCGCCCTCGACGACGAGGAGAACGAGCCCGGCATCGTCTGCATCGCCGTGCCGGCCTACCTGATGTCCGCCGCCACGCCGAGCGGGGCGGTGTCGGTGAGCGCGGTGCGGTTCCGCACCCCGCTGGAGTCGCTGCGGGACGCCGTCGAGGAGATCCGGGCGGTCGTCGCAGGCGCCGGGGCACCGCGATGACGACGCTGGAGGCACGCCCGGCGGGCGACGACGTCCACCTCCTCGCGGAGGGGCCGGTCTGGGACGGCGCCCGGGAGCGTCTGCTGTGGGTGGACATCGACGCCGGGGACGTGCTCACGGGGACGCTCGAGGGAGGACGCGTCCGGACCGTGAGCCGGACGCACGTCGACGTGACCGTGGGCGCCGTCGTGCCCACGGCGGGTGGGGACCTGCTCGTGGCCGGGCGAGAGGTGCTGCACCTGCTCCACAGCGACGGGACCACCCGCGAGGTGGCTCGCGTGCTGCCCCACGACAGCGGCCGCCGCCTCAACGACGGCGCCTGCGACCCGGCCGGCCGGTTCCTCGTCGGGACGCTGTCGCTCGGCGAGCGCACGCGCGGTCCCGGGACCGAGACGCTGCACCGGCTGGAGCACGACGGAGGGCTCACCACGCTCGACGCCGACCTCACCCTCTCCAACGGGCTCGCCTGGTCGCCCGACGGCGGCGTGCTCTACTCGGCGGACACGCTCGCCGGCGTCGTCCGCGCGCGGGGCTACGACCCCGCGACAGGGGCCACCGGCCCCTGGCACGCCGCGCTGCACGTGACGCCCGGCTGGCCGGACGGGCTGCGCGTCGACTCCGCGGGCAACCTCTGGATCGCCGTCTGGGGCGCGGCCCAGGTGCGCTGCCACCGCCCCGACGGGACCCTGCTGCACGTGGTCGAGGTGCCCGCCCCGCACACGTCGGCCCTTGCGTTCACCGGACCCGACCTGACCACGCTCGTCATCACGACGGCGTCCGCCGAGCTCAGCGCGGAACAACGGGCCGCGCACCCCGGGTCCGGCCGGCTGTTCACGGTCGACCTGGCGCCGCTCGGCGTCGCCGGCCTCCCGACCACACCCTGGCGACCCACGCCGACCCCCACCCCGACCCTCAGGGAGCACTGACATGCGCGCGTTCGTCGTCACCGGTCCGGGCGTTGCCGCCGTGCAGGAGGTTCCCGAGCCGACGGCCCGCCCGGGCGAGGTGATCGTCGAGGTCACCCGCGTGGGCGTCTGCGGCACCGACGTCGAGTTCTTCGTCGGTGACATGGAGTACCTGCGCAGCGGCCATGCGACGTACCCCATCCAGCTCGGCCACGAGTGGTGCGGCGTCGTGCGGGAGGTGGGCGACGGAGTCGACCCGGCGTGGCTGGGTCGCCGCACGACGGGCGACACGATGCTCGGCTGCGGGCGGTGCCGGCGCTGCCTGGCCGGGCTGCACCACGTGTGCGAGGACCGCTTCGAGGTCGGCATCCGGGGCGGCTTCCCCGGCGCGCTCGCCGAGCGGATCGCGTACCCCGCGCGCTACCTGCACCCGCTGCCGGACGCGGTCGACGACGTCGCGGGTGCCATGGTCGAGCCGGCCGGGAACGCACTGAGGTCCGTCGACGCGGCCGCGCTCCGCCCGGGCGACCGCGTGCTGGTGGCAGGTCCCGGAACCATCGGGCTGCTCGTGGCCCTGTTCGCCCGCAGCCGCGGCGCGGACGTCCACCTGCTCGGCCGGTCCGAGCGGTCCCGGCGGTTCGCCGCCGACCTCGGGCTCGACCAGGTGTGGACGCGCCAGACCCTGCCCGGCGGTCCGTGGGACGCCGTGGTGGACGCCTCGAACTCACCCGACATGCCGGGCCTCGCCGTCGACCTCGTCGAGCCGGGCCGGAACGTCGTGTTCATCGGCCTGGCGACGGTCCCCACGCCGGTCGACTCGCGCGACCTGCTGCTCAAGGACGTGACCGCGGTCGGCATCCTCGGCGGCTCCTTCGGGCTCGACGGCGCCATCGCGGCCTTCGCCGACGGCTCCGTCGACCCCCGCCCCCTCGTGGCGACGACGGTGGGGCTCGAGGACGCAGCCGCCGTGCTGGCCGGCGAGCGTCCGGAGGGCGCCGGCGCCGGCCCGAAGGTGCACGTGGACCCGCGGCGGTAGCCGGCCGACCCTGCTCTCCGCCAGCGCGCCAGCGGTGCGACGCGTCAGTGGTGCGGTGTCGCCGGCTTGGCGTGCTGCCGCGCCTCGAGGTCGGTGACCGCGCCCAGCGTCGGCGCCTGCCCCTTGGACTTCTTGTCCTTCTTGGGCTTGCGGGCCTCGCGCCGGCCCTTGTCCTTGGTGCCCATCGCGTACTCCTCTCAACCCTGCGTGCGGACGACGTCGACGACGTCGCCCGTCGTGATGTCGACGAGCGGGCGGTCCCCGAGGGGCGCCTCGAGCGTGACCTCGATCCCGTCGAGGCAGTCCTGGCTCGGCCAGCCCGGGTTGGCGACGGTGGACGTGACCTCGAGGCGCACCTGCGCGTCCGACTCCTCGAGCGCTGTGACCTCCGGGTCGCCGTTGCAGGAGGGCACGCTCACCTGGAGGGTGCGGTCGTCGACGAGGTGGACGCCCGTGAACGCCACCGGCTGGCGGACCGTACTCTCCGTCGGGCCCTCGAAGACGTCGAACGCGTACGGGACGCCGGAGTCGCTGAGGATCTCCGAGATCGCCGAGCAGGTGGCGGCGCCGCCGTCGTCGCCCGACGCGACGTAGAAGAGCAGCCGGCTGCTCAGGTCGTCCACGCTCATGCCCGCAAGGCCCGGCAGGCCGCCCCACTCGGCGCTGCGGCCGTCGGCGACGGCGAGCAGCTCGGCCTGACTGACCGCCCTGTCGTAGGCGACGTCCACGTCCAGCTCCGAGGCCGCGACCAGCGCGTCCAGCCGAGGGAGCGTGGCGCCCTCCGTCAGCCGCACCTCGACCGTGCGGTCGGGCGCCCAGGCGATCCACACCGCCGCGAGGCGGTCGCCGGCCACGGCCGTGATCACCTGCGCGAGCTCACTGGCAGCGATCTCCCACTCCATCCGCTCGGGGGGCGGCTCGCCGTCGAAGCTCTCGATGACGAGCGTCTCGATCTCCGGAGCGCCCTGGGCGCACGGGTGCTCCCCCGGTCCGTCAGGCGCGCCAGCGGGATCGCCGCTCCGCCCCGTCTGGCAGCCCGCGAGCGCGAACACCACCACCGCCGCGGCGACAGCCCGGCGTCCTCCTCGCAGCCCTCCGCTCATGCGCACCCCGCTCACCCCGCTGTCCCGCCGACGGGGTGCGGGCGGCCCGTCGTGAGGTCCACGAGGGTCCGCTCACCGAACGGAGCCTCCAGCGTGATGTCGAGCCCGTCGAGGCACAAGGTGCTCGGCCAGCCCTGCGCGACGTCGGTGGAGACGATCGAGAGGCGCACCTCGGTGTCGGTCTCCTCGAGGACGGTGATCTCGGGGTCACCCCCGCAGGTGCCCACGTTCACGTGCAGGGTCCGGTCGTCGTACAGCCAGGCTTCGCTGATCGCAGCCGGCCCGCGCACGGTCGGATCCGTCGAACCCTCGAAGACCTCGAACGCGTACGGCACGCCGACGTCGGCCAGGAGCTCCGTGAGGGCCGCGCACGTGGCGGCGCCGCCGTCGTCCCCCGACGCGACGTCGAACTCCAGTCTGCCGCCCACGGTGTCCACGCCCATGCCGGCGACGCCCGGCACCTGCTCCCAGGTGCCGTCGACAGACCTGGCCGCCGCGTGCAGTTCGGCCTCGCTGAACACCCGGTCGTACGCGATGTCGACGACGACCCCGGAGGCGTCGGCAGCCGCCTGCAGCTCCGGGATCTCCGGCCCCTCGGTCAGCCGGACCTGGACGGACCGCTCCGGCTGCCACGCGATCCAGACGGCGGCGAGACGGCCGCCGGCGATGGACGTCAGCTCGACGGCGAGGTCGCCGGCCTCCATCTGCCAGGCCATGTCCTCCTCGGTGGGCTCGCCACCCTCGAAGTCGTCGAGGCCGAGCGACTCGAGCTCCGGGGCACCACCGGCGCACGGGTGCACGTCCGGCTCGGCCGGGCCGCCGGCGGGGCCGGGGTCCCCACGGCCCGTCTGGCAGCCGGCGACCAGGAGCACCAGCACTGCGACGACGGCGAGCGGTGCCCGCCCGACCCGGCCCTTCGATGGACCCATCACTGCCTCCCTGTCCGAGCGTGGCACTGCGGACGTCCACTGGGGGCGCGCACCCGTCACGATGCGGCCACGATTGCGTCTCGCCCCATCCCACGCGCGGCCGCTCTCGGGGGTTCCCGCGGTGCAGTCCACCCACGGGGGGAGGCGCACGGCACCACGGCAGGACACGTCCCGGGCCGGACGTCCACCTCCCCGCCGATGCCGGCCTGGCCCCGACCGCGACACGGTTGCGGGGTGACACAGCCTCGACGTCCTTCGCATCGCGGCCGCCGTAGCACCGGGAGACGGCGTCGCACCACGGCGCTGGCGACCACCCTGCTCGCGGGTACCGCGCTCGCACTCGGCGTCGGGACCACGTGGGGGCCGGCCCGGTCGGCGCTGGGGCTGGAGGGACCCCACGCCGCACCGGGCGGTCCCGTCGTCGCCGCCGCGTCGACCGCCCTCCCGGTGGACGCGGCCCCGCCGCTCGCGCCAGGTCCCGACGCACCCGCCGTCACCGACGACCTCGAGAACCTCGACCCCGAGCTGCGCCGCCGGTTCGAGGCCGCGCGGGACGCCGCTGCCGACGCCGGTGTCACGCTGGAGCTCACGTCCGGGTGGCGGTCACCCGAGGAGCAGCAGGCGCTGGTCGACGAGGCCCTCGCCACGCACGGCTCTGCGGAGGAGGCGCACCGCTGGGTGCTGCCGCCGGAGACGTCCGAGCACGTCGCGGGCCGCGCGATCGACGTCGGCCCGGCGGATGCCGCGGGGTGGCTCGCCGAGAACGCCGCGGTGCACGGCCTGTGCCGCACCTACGAGAACGAATGGTGGCACTTCGAGCTCATGCCGGCCGATGGCGTCTGCCCGGCCCCGCGGCCGGACTCGTCCTGGGGCTGGGTGCCCTGACCGGTCTCAGCGCGAGATGTACGCCGTCAGGTGGTCGCGCTCGGCCTGCACCTCGGACATCCGGTGCTTGACCACGTCACCGATGCTGACGAGGCCGGTCATCCGGCCCTCCTCGCACACGGGGAGGTGGCGGATGCGGTGCTCGGTCATCGTGGCCATGAGCGCCTCGAGCTCGTCGCCCGGGGAACACGTCTCCACGTCCGCGGTCATGATGGCCTCGACGTTCCCGTCCAGGATGGCGTCCCCGTCCGCGGCCAGGCGCCGGACGACGTCACGCTCGCTCACGATGCCGGCGACCGTCTGGCCGTCGGGAGAGACCACGGCTGCGCCGATGCCGTGCTCGGCGAGGAGTCCGAGCAGCTCACGCACGCTGCGGTCGGGGGCGATCGTGACGACGGAACCACCCTTGCGCTTCAGCACCTCGTTGACCCGCATGGCCACACCCCCAGAGCTCACGCCACGACGCGCGCCGCCGCGTGATCCGACGGTATTACACGGCGATCTTCGGGGGTAGGCCCTGCCCGGGTCAGGCGGGCGGTGCCGGGTCCCGCTGCGTCAGGAACTCCGCCAGCGTCTGGAGCACCTGATCGGGGTCCGGTGCCCCGTCGGCGGCGTCGGGGGCGCCGTCCGCTGCGCCGTCCGTGGCGAGCACGACCTCGTCCCCCGCCCGGGCACCCAGCGTCATGATGCTGAGGATGCTGGCCGCCGGGACGGGCGTGCCCTCGGGCTTGCGGATCGTCACCGGGTACGGCTGCGCGCCGGCGAGCTTGGCGAACAGGGCTGCCGGGCGGGCGTGCAGCCCCTCGGCGATACCGACGACGACGCGACGCTCGGCCACGGTGCCTCCTGCGTTCGAACCCACTGGTCTAGACCACTCTACCGCACGGCGGACGCGGCCGCGAGGCGGTCACAGCCCGAGGTCCTCGAGCGCGGTCAGGCGCCCCCGGACCGCGTGCCTGGCCGCTTCCGCCGACTCCGCCCCCACCGCAGCCTGCGCCGCCTCCCGGCACTGCTCCTCGGTCACCGAGGCGAGCGCGGCTGCCACGTCACCGAGCGCGCGCGGCGTCATCGAGAGGCTGGTGACACCAAGTCCCACGAGGACGACGGCGAGCGCCGGGTCGGCGGCCGCCTCGCCGCACACCCCCACCGGACGGCCCGCCGCCGCGCCGCCGGCGCACGTCGCCGCCACCAGCTGCAGCACGGCCGGCTGCCACGGCGACGCCAGCCCCGCGAGCTCCGCCACCTCCCGGTCCGCGGCCATCACGTACTGGGTGAGGTCGTTGGTGCCGATGCTCGCGAAGTCCGCCCGGGCCAAGATGGCGCGCGCCAGCAGGGCGGCGCTCGGGACCTCGACCATCACCCCGGCCGTCCGGAGACCGTGCGCCCGGCACCGCGCGACGAAGGCCTCGGCCTCGGCGACGGTCGAGACCATCGGTGCCATGACGCGGACGTCGGTGGACTCCGCCGCAGCGGCCAGGGCGATCGCCGCCAGCTGGTCCTCGAGCACCTCGGGCCGCCGGGCGGCGGTCCGCAGACCGCGGACGCCGAGGGCCGGGTTCGGCTCCGCACCGGCGGAGGCGAGGAAGGGCAGGGGCTTGTCCGCGCCGGCGTCGAGCGTTCGGATCACGACCGTCCGGCCGGGGAACGCCGCGAGCACCTCCCGGTACCCGGCCACCTGCTCGTCGACCGTCGGGGGCTCCGCGCGGTCGAGGTAACCGACCTCGGTGCGGAGCAGACCGACCCCCTCGGCGCCCGCCTCGGCGGCAGCGCGGGCCTCGTCCGGCCGCCCCAGGTTGGCCAGGAGGGCGACGGGGCGTCCGTCAGCCGTCCGGCCCCGCCCGTCGAAGGGCCGCCGGCGGGCCGAGCGCTCCGCCGCCGCGGCCTGTTGCGCGGGCGTCGGGTCGGGCGCCACGGTGCCCGCTGAGCCGTCGACGAGCACCGTCGTGCCGGGCGGCACCGCGAGGATCCCGGGAGCGCCGACGACGGCGGGGATGCCGAGCGCCCGCGCGAGGATCGCCGTGTGCGACGTCGGGCCGCCCCCGGCTGTGACGATCGCCAGCACGCGCGCCGCATCGAGGGTCGCGGTGTCGGCAGGCGCGAGGTCGTCGGCCACGAGGACGAAGGGCCGGTCGAGAACGGGGACGCCGGGCGCAGGCCGACCCGCGAGTGCGGCGACGATGCGATCCCGCACGTCCGCGACGTCGGCGACACGCTCGGCGAGGTAGCCGCCGACGGCGGAGAGCTGGGCCATGACGTCGGCGGCCGCCTCCCAGACCGCCCGCGCAGGCTCGGTGCGCCGCTCCGTCACCCGGAGCTGTGCCGCGGCGACGAGCGTCGGGTCCGCCGCCATCTGGGCGGTCGCCTCGAGCACGTCGCGAGCCGTCCCCGTGGCGCGCGCCGCAGCGGCGCTCAGCGCCCGCTCGACCGACGCCGCGGCGGTGGTGATGCGACCGGCCGCGGCTGCGACGTCGTCGTCCGCCGTCAGCAGGGCACCCGCCTGGGGCTCGGGGACGGGAGGCGGCATCACCGCGACGGTGCCGACCACCTGCCCCGGACTCACCCCGATGCCCACGATCGGGCCCGCGACCATCGCTTCCTCCTGGCGGCAGCGGGCCGTCGTCGGCCCGGGTGGTGGTGGACGACGGTCCGGCCGGGTGGGTCCCCTCCACCCACCCGGCCGGACCGGACCGTCAGGCCCTGACGCCCGTCGGCGCCCCGTCGGCGTCGCCCGCCCGCACCCGCGGCTGGGCCTTCCGCTCGGGCTCGTCCGGCTGGTCGACGAGGACGTTGGTGCTGGCCGCGGCGTCGTCGTCGTCCTCGCGGCCCGGCGTCCGCAGGTTCCACCTCGTGATGACCCACCGGAAGAGGAAGTAGTAGATCACCGCGTAGCCGAGGCCGATGGGGATGAGCAGGAGCGGTTGCTGCCCGATCCGGAAGTTCAGCAGGTAGTCGATCACACCCGCCGAGAACCCGAAGCCCATGTGGATGTCCAGGGCGTTGGTGAGGGCCATGGCCGTGCCGGTGAGCACCGCGTGGATGGCGTACAGCGGGTACGCGAGGAAGACGAACGAGAACTCCAGCGGCTCCGTCACGCCGGTGACGAACGAGACGAGCGCGGCCGAGCCCATGATGCCGCCGACGACCTTGCGCTTCTCGGGCTTGGCGGTGTGCCAGATGGCGAGGGCCGCTGCGGGGAGGGCGAACATCATGATCGGGAAGAAGCCGGTCATGAAGGTGCCGGCCTCGGGGTCGCCGTGCAGGAAGCGCCGGATGTCGCCCTGCCACACCTCGCCCGACGCGTCGGTGAACTCGCCGAACTGGAACCAGGGCATCGAATTGAGGAGGTGGTGCAGCCCGACCGGCACGAGCAGGCGGTTGGCGGTGCCGTAGACGAACGCCCCGACGATGGTCGAGCTGGTCACCCAGTCGCCGACGGCGGAGAGCGCCGCGTCGAACCACGGGTAGATGAGCGCCGCGAAGACCGCGACGAGGATCGCCACGCCGGCGGTCACGATGGGCACGAACCGGCGGCCGCCGAAGAACGCGAGGTACGGCGGGAGCTTGATCCGGGAGTACTTCTGGAACATGAGGGCGGCGATGATGCCGATCACGATGCCGCCGAGCACGCCGTAGTTGATGAGCTCCTGGTCCTCGCCCTGCGGGGGCTCGCCCAGGATGTACGGGGACAGGGCGTCGGTCACGCCCTTGAAGACCAGGTAGCCGACGAGGGCGGCCAGGCCCGTCGAGCCGTCGGACTTGCGGGCGTAGCCCACGGCCACGCCGAGGGCGAAGAGCAGCGGGAGGTGGGTGAACAGCGCGTCGCCGGCGGCGCCCACGACGGACGCGACGGGGAGGAGCCAGTCGCCCCAGGAGGCGGCGAGCCCGTCCTTGCCGAGCATGTCGTCCTGGCCGAGGCGCAGGAGGAGCGCCGCTGCGGGCAGCGACGCGATGGGGAGCATGAGGGAGCGGCCGACGCGCTGGAGCTGCGCCAGCCCCGGGATGTGCCGCTTCTCGCGGACGACCGGTGCGGTGGTGGCGGTCATGTGGTGTCCTCGTCGTTGGGGAGCCTGCGCCTGATGTGGGTCCTGCGCGAACCAGTGCGCTAGATGTCTGGACCAGTTGCCGACAACCATGATGGAATGTCTCCGACGGTGTCAAGGGCGACGACTGAGGGACTGGCTGTGGCGCACGCAGGGCTGAAGTACGTGCGGGTTCGCGACTACCTGCGCTCGATGGTCACCCACGAGCTCGGCGTCGGCGACCCCATCCCCTCCGAGCGTCTGCTGTGCGAGCAGTTCGGCGTCTCCCGGATGACCGTCCGCCAGGCGGTCGACGCGCTCGTCGTCGAAGGACTCCTCACGCGCGAGCAGGGCCGCGGCACGTTCGTCGCCCCGACCAAGGTCGACCTCGAGGCCCGGCTCGCCTCCTTCGGCGAGGAGATGCAGCGGCGCGGCATGGTGCCGTCGTCCCGCGTGCTCGCCGCGGAGGTCGTCCAGGCGACACCCGACGTCGCCGACGCCCTCGACCTGCTGCCCGGCGAGCTCGTGTACTTCCTCTACCGCGTCCGCTACGCCGACGGCGAGCCGATGGCGGTCGAGCAGTCCTGGCTCCCCCAGAGGCTCGCACCCGGCCTGTTCGACGGCGGCGTGCCCGAGAGCATCTACGGCCAGCTCCGGCGGCGGGGCCTCGAACCGGACTGGGGCGAGGACACGGTCGCGGCGAGCGAGGCGGACGCGCAGGACGCCGAGCTGCTGGGCATCGAGCCCGGCAAGGCCGTGCTGCGTTTCGCGAGGCGCACCTTCGCGGGCGAGACGGCGTGCGTGTACTCGCGGTCGGCCTACCGGGCGGACCGCTACATGCTCTGGGTGCCGCTCCGCGCACCCAGGCGTGCACTGACTCCTAGGGCGACTGCCCCGGCGCTGGCCGGGGATGACATGAGGGGCGGTACGGCGTGACCGGACAGGCGGTGGACATCCTCGCGGCACTCGGCGGGGTGGCCAACATCATCGAGATCGAACCCTGCACCACCCGGCTGCGGTCCGAGGTGCACGACCCGGGCGTGGTCGACGTCAAGGCGCTGCGCGCGGCGGGTGCGCACGGCGTGATGATCAACGGGCGCGTCGTCCAGGTGGTCATGGGACCGCAGGTCGACGTCCTCGCCGCCGAGCTCGAAGAGCTCCTCTGACCCATCGCACCTCGACCTCAAGGAGAGACCCCATGAGCAAGGCAGCGCAGATCCTCGCAGGCCTCGGCGGCGACGAGAACGTCGTCGACCTGGAGCCCTGCATCACCCGCCTGCGGGTGGAGGTCGAGGACCCCGACCTGGTCGACGAGGCCGCCCTCAAGGCCGCCGGCGCCATCGCCGTCATGCAGTCGGGCACGGTCGTCCAGGTGATCGTCGGCACCGAGGCGGACACGCTGGCGGCGGACATCGAGGACCTGCGCTGATGGCCGCACCGCTGACCGTCCGGGCGCCGCTCGGCGGAGTCGTCACGGCCATGGCCGACGTGCCGGACCCGGTCTTCGGCGCCGAGCTGGTCGGGCCGGGCCTGGCCGTCGACCCCACGCAGGACGGTGTCGTGGAGGCCATCGCACCGATCGACGGCACGATCGTGAAGATCCACCCGCACGCGTTCGTGGTCGCGGCCGACGACGGCCGGGCCGTCCTCGTCCACCTCGGCCTCGACACCGTGCAGCTCGGTGGGGTGGGGTTCACCGTGCTCGCCGCCGAGGGCGACGCCGTCAGGGTCGGCGACGTCGTCGTGCGGTGGACGCCCGCGGACGTCGCCGACGGCGGGCGCTCGCCAGTGTGCCCGGTGGTGGCGCTCGACGGCGCCGGAGCCGTCGAGGGTGCCGCGCCCGTGGGCGAGACCGTGAAGGCCGGCGACCCGCTGTTCGTGTGGAGCTGACCGCCCGGCTCGCGGCGGCCCTGGCCCGGAGCGGCGCCGGCCTCCTCCTCGACCTGGACGGCACGCTGGTGCTCAGTGAGACCACGCACCAGGAGGCCTACCACGCGTTCTTCGCGGCGCGCGGCTGGGACGTGACCGACGACGTCGTGCGCGAGTTCTCCGGACGCCGCGGACACGAGGTCTTCGCCGCGCTGGACGGTCCCTGGCGCGGGGAGGACCCGATGGCACTGACGGCGTCGGTGATCGAGACGCTGGGCCGGCTGGTCCGGGCGGGTGCACGTCCGGCCGCCGTTCCCGGCGCGGCCGAGAGCCTCGCGGCCGCGCGCCGGCTGTCGTTGCCGACGGCGGTCGTCACCTCGGCGAACCGGGAGTGGACGGCGGCGGTGCTCGACGCCCTCGGCGCGGCGACGGACGTGTCGCGCGTGACCGCTGAGGACTGCGCGCGCGGCAAGCCCGACCCCGAGCCCTACCGGCGGGGCGCCGCGATGCTCGGCCGGCCCTCCGGGGGCCTCGTGGCCATGGAGGACACCCCCGCCGGTGTGGCGTCGGCGCGAGCGGCGGGGGTGGGCCTGGTCCTGGGCGTGACGACGACGCGCGCTCCGGAGCTGCTGCTGGCGGCGGGCGCGGACGCCTGCGTGCCCGACCTGACGCCCCTCGCCGAGGCGCTCGGGCGGCTCGCTCCCCGCCCCTGAGCGCTCAGGCGCGCGGTGCGAGCACCCGGCGCCGCCCGAGCGCCTGGGCGAGGGCGGCCAGGCCCGCGGCCACGAAGATGTGCCACGCCGCGTGCCCGCGCCACAGGCTCTGCGGCGCGCACAGCGGACCGTCCCGCGACAGGATCTCGAGCACGCCGCCGATGGCCAGCAGGGCGAGCGTCGTGAGCACGGGACGTCGGATCGCGGGCCGGTGCCAGCCCCGGACGAGGCTGATCACCACGGCCACCACCGCCACGGCGCCCTGCGCCATGTCCCCCTGGTCGGGGAAGTAGTGGATCACCGGGAGGAGCGCCGCCGTCGGCAGTGCCCACCACCACCAGAGACGGTGCCGCCCGGTGAGGTCCGCGACGGCGTCGGCGACGATGAAGACCAGGGTCGCCGCCAGCGGCAGGTCGTGCGCCACGTCCGCCCAGGCGGGGTTGGGCCCGTGCTGCACGACGGACCCGACGCCGATGCCGGCGACGAGCACCGCGTACGTGGTGGAGGACGGCTCGAGGACCTCCGCGGGCGTCGGCGACGCCTCGAGCGCCCTCCGGCGTCGCCGGCCCAGAATCACGATCACGATGCCGGCGATCACGAACGCGAGGCTCGACCACGCCGACGCCGGCTCACGCAGGAACCCGTCGACGGCGAGCTCGCAGCCCGGCGGGGTGTTGTCGAAGCCCACCGCTCCCACGACTCACACGGTAGCGGCGCCGCGTCAGTCGGACGGCAGCACCGCGGCGATCGCGCTCACCTCGATGAGCGCACCGGGCACGCCGAGCCCGGCGACCAGGGCGGCCGTGACGAGCGGCGGCGCCCCGGGACCGGCCAGCAACGGCGCGACTGCGCCGTAGGCGGCGCCCAGGTCCGCGTCGGCGGCGATGAGCACGGTCCACTGCACGACGTCGGCGAGCGCGGCACCTGCGGCCTCGAGCGCGACCCGCGCGTTCTCGACGGCACGGACGGACTGCTCGGCGACGTCGTCGGAGACGACCGCCCCCGAGGCGTCCACGCCGTTCTGGCCGCCCACGTAGATGGTCGTCGCCCCGGCCGGGACGACCGCGACGTGGCTGAACGCCGGGCTGACGACGAGCCCGGCCGGCTGCAAGCGGGTGATCTCCATGACGCCACGTTCGCACCAGCCGCCGACACGGCAACCCGGCGGCCCGTCGAGGTGCCGGGAGCCGCCGGACCGCCCATGCTGGATGTGGACCACACCCGGTCCACCTCGTCACGGACGGAGTCGCGATGGAGCTTCGGCTCGAGGCGCGACGTCTCTCCGTCGCGGAGGCCCGTCGCTGGGTGGTCGACCGCGCCCGCGAGCACCACCTGGACGACGACAAGGTGCACGTCGTCCAGCTCCTGACCAGCGAGCTCGTCGCCAACGCCATGATGTACGGGCCCGCCGACGGAGAGGTCGTCGTGCGCACCGAGCGGGTCGACGGCCACTTCGGCGTGCTCGTGCGCGACGAGAACCCCGAGCCCCCGGTGGTGCGCGACACCCCGCCCGACGTGCCCGGCGGTCAGGGCCTGCGCCTGGTGGACCGGCTCGCCACCGCGTGGGGGGTCGAGCTGGACGTGCCGGGCGCGCCCGGCAAGGTGGTCTGGTTCCGCGTCGCGGTGTGAGCGTCCGCGCTGACTGATCCCGGGGTGGTTGACGCGCCTGGGGAGATTTCGCTTCACTCATCACTAACATGAAACTGGCGACCCGCCCCTACGCACAGCGCGCCCGAGCCGAGGCGACCCGCGCGACGCACACGCGCATCATGGATGCGCTCGTCACGCTCGTGCTCGACCGCGGCACCACGGCCGTCCCCCTCGCCGACGTCGCCGCAGAGGCCGCCGTCACCGTGCCCACGGTCCTGCGCCACTTCGGCACCCGCGCCGCGCTCTTCGCGGCGACCTTCGAGTACGCGCAGCGCGAGGTCCTCACCGACCGCCCTGCTCCGGTGGACGACGTCGTCGCGGCGGTGGACGGCGTCGTCGACCACTACGAGGCGCGCGGGCGAGGCATGCTGACCCTCCTCGCGAACGAGGCGAGGGACGAGGCGGTCGCGCGGATCACGGCGGCGGGGCGGGCGCAGCACCGCGACTGGGTCACGACGGTGTTCGGGCGCTCCCTCGACGCCCGGTCCGGGACGGACCGGGAGGCGCTCACCGACCTGCTGGTCGTCGCCACCGACCTGCAGACGTGGCACCTGCTCCGCGACGACCGTGGGCTGACGCGCGACGAGACCGCCGATCGGATCCTCCGCCTCGTCCGGGCGGTGCTCTCGGCCGGCACCCCGTGATGGGCGAGGTGCTGATCCTCACGCTCGACGGGAGCGGGAACGTGCCCCCCGCCCTCGCCATCGGCGCGGACCTGCGCTCACGAGGTCACACCGTCCGCGTCCTGGCCACCGAACGCCAAGGTGCCGAGATCGTCGCGCTGGGCTTGGAGCACGTCACCTACCGGCATCCCCGGCCCTGGATCGGCGCCCAGCCCCGGTCGGCGACCCGCGCCGCCCTGGACTTCGTGGCGATGGTCGGGAGCCGTGCGTACGGGCGTGACCTGGCCGACTCCCACGCGGCGCGCCCGGCCGACGTCGTGCTCGTGGACGCCATGGTGCCCGCCGCCGCGCGCACCGGAGTCCGGCTGGGAGTGCCCACGGCCGTGCTCATGCACACCTTCTCGACGTTCTTCCTGTCGCGCGGCATGGAGGCCGCCGGGCTCGTGCGCGGGTTCTCGCCGCGGCGCGCCTGGGCCGCCGCCGACGTCGTGCTGGTCGCCACCGACGCAGACCTGGACCCCGGCTCCCGGCGTCCGCACCCGGCGTCGTTCGCCTGGACCGGCGTCGCCGAACCGGCACCCGTGGGCATCCCGACCCCAGTCGGCAGCGCGGCGCGGCCGCGTGTGCTGGTGAGCCTCAGCTCGGTGCACATCCCCGGCCAGGACCGCATGCTGCAACGCATCCTCGACGGCCTCGCAGACGTGCCGTGCGACGTCGTCGTGACCACCGGCCCGACCATCGACCCGGCGGGCGTGCATGCTCCGCCGAACGCGGTGATCCACCGACACCTCCCCCACGGGGAGGTGCTCCCGACCTGCGACCTCGTCGTCGGCCACGGCGGACACTCGACGACCATGCGCGCCCTGGTGCACGGCCTGCCGCTCGTCGTGCTGCCGGCCGATCCGCGCATCGACCAGCCCGCGGTCGGGCGGGCCGTCCAGCACGCCGGCGCGGGCGAGTGCCTGGACCGCTCGGCGGCGCCGGAGCGCATACGCGCCACGGTGCTCACCGTCCTGGGCGACCCGTCCTACCGGACCGCCGCGGGCGCCATCGGGCGACGCCTCCGGGCGCAGGACGGGATCCGCGTGGCGGCCGATCGGGTTGAGGGGCTGATCCGGCGCGGCCCGCGCTGACCACCGTCAGGTGGCCGCGACCTCCAGCGGCTCACCCGGTGCCAGCCGCCGGTACTCCGTCGCTCCGGCGAAGCCTCCGCCCATCATCCCGTCGACCACGTCCTTGCCGACGTCGCTGAGGATCGCGTCGTGGATGGGCACGGTGAGCGGGGCGGCGACGGCACGCACGTAGTCGATCGCCTCGGAGAGCTTCAGCCAGGGTGCGCTGACCGGGGCCAGGAGCACGCGCAGCGCCACGTCGTCCGGCGGCGGCGTGAGGGAGTCGCCGGGATGCAGGACGGCGCCCTCGACGAGGTACGCGACGTTCGCGAGAGGCGTCATGTCGGGGTGGATGGTCGCGTGCCGGCCACCGAGCGCCTGGACGTGGAAGCCGGCTGCCTCGAACGACTCCCCCGGCGTCGCCGCGTGCACCCGGCCGGTGTCGGCCCCGGCCTCGCCGAGCTTCGTCACGACGTCCTGCGGCGCCCACACCTGCAGCTCGGCACCCGCGCCAAGGGCCGCCACCAGGGGTTCCACCTGGAGGTGGTCCCAGTGCTCGTGGGTGATGAGGACGGCGTCGGCGCCGTCGAGAGCCGCCGGGTCGCTGAACGCGCCGGGGTCGATGACGAGGGTCGCGCCGTCGCGCTGGAACGTGATGCACGAGTGGCCGCGGCTGGTGACGGTGATCGTGGACATGGCACCACGCTGACCCGCTGACGGCCGGTGCGCCACCGGTACGGATTCGGCGCGCACCATCGGCAGCGTCAGACGGCGCGTGCCGGCACCTCGTAGTACGGCAGCCGCAGGGACGGCGTGAAGCCGAGCGACTCCGCCAGGCGGACGGAGCCGACGTTCTCCGCGCGGCACGACCAGACGGGCGTGCGGCCCGTGGCGAGGACGTCGGCGATCATCGCGCCGGCCGCCATCCTCGCGAGGCCGCGCCGACGGAAGGCGGGCAGCGTCTCGATGCCGACCTCGACGTCGTCGTCACCGGGGAAGGCGCGGAACGCGAGCGCGGCGGGCGTCCCATCCTGCTCGACCACCCAACCGCACCCGTGCTCCGCGAACGACGCCGCGTCGGGCCAGTACCGGTCCGGCACGGTCGAGCCCTCCCAGGTGTAGTCGCTCTGGGTCGCGCGTCGCGCCCGTACGCCGCCGAGGGGCGCCGGCGGCGTGAAGGCCGCCCGGTCGAAGCGGAAGTTGACCCGTTCGTGGAGGACGGCGCCGAGGGCCTCCCCCCACCCGGCGCCACCGCGGTGGGTGTCGTCCCAGCGGGGCTCGACCTGCAGCCACTCACCCACTCGCCCCAGGGCGGCGCGCTCGTGGATGTGTGCAGCGACGTCGTCGGCGGCAGCGGCGACGTCCGTGCCCCAGACCAGGGACATCCCGCTCGGGTGGACGGCGTGGAACGCCCGCGGGGCCTCGGGCCGGTCGCACCAGAGCTCGCCGGGGACCCGGGCGTCGACGACGGTGCGCGCGAACCCCACGTTGATCGGGACGTCGTCCAGCGCACGTCGTGCGGCGGCGCTCACCTCGTCGGGCACGGCCCTCCTCCTCGTCGATCCGGCGCTGGGCAGGCTACCCGCGCAGCGCGAGGTCCCACGCCGCCGGCTCGACCGTCGACGTCAGCCCGGCGGCGACGCGCGCGCACGCCACGCCCTGGTCGAACAGGGACTGGCGCACGCTCGAGAACCCGAGCTGCGCGGCCAGGTCGCTGTCGTCCCAACCGCTCACCCGGACGCCGGCGCCCAGGGCGTCCAGCGCGCCGGCCGCCAGCTGGTCGCTCATCGCGAGCACGACGTCGGGCGCCCCCGCCTGCGCGGTGGCGGCCTCGACGGCGCGGCGCCCGTCGTCGCGCGTGTTGCGGGCGACGACGGCGACGGGCACGTCCGACCACGGACGCCCGACGTCGGCGGCGGCATCCCGGTACCCGGCGAGGCGCGCCCGCGTGACGGGGAACGGCACGTCGGTGTCCGGACCGCGCACGAGACCGGTCCAGCGCCGGCGGTCGAGCGGGTGCGACAGGACCAGGGGCGCGCGCGCACCGGCCAGCATGTGGCGCCCGACGGCGCGGGCAGCCGCCCGGTCGTCGGCGCTCACGACGACCACCCCCGGCGCGGCGGGTCCGCCCTGGATGGCGACAGGCCGGCCGGTCGCGACGGCGGCGGCGGGGACCGGGTCGTCGTCGGCCGTGGTCCAGAGCACGAAGCCGTCGACCGCGGCCTCCCGCACCCGGTCGACGTCGTCGGGCTCGCCCGTGCTGGGGATGAGGACGAGCCCGAGCCGGCCGGCGACGCACACCTGGGAGACGCCGGCGAGGAACCTGGCGGCCTGCGGGTCCTCGAACGCGTACGTCAGGTGCTCACCGAGGACCACGCCGAGGTTGCCCGTGTGGCCGCTGCGCAGCGACCGGGCGACGGGGTCGGGCCCGCGGTAGCCGAGGCGTTGCGCGGCCTCGAGGACGCGAGCCCGGGTGGCAGCCGCGACCCGGTCCGGCCGCGTGTACGTGTAGCTCACGGTCATCACGGCGACACCCGCCTCGGCGGCGACCTGGCGCATCGTGACGCGTGGGGCTTCCATGTGCGCAGCCTACCTGTGTACCGTTACACACATGCGCCGCACCGCCGCCTCCTTCCTCGCGTTCGCCGCCTTCGGCCTGTTCTGGGGCACGTGGGGCGCGGCCCTTCCCGCCCTCCGCGACTCGGCCGGCCTCGACGACGCCGGCCTGGGCACCGCGCTGCTCTTCGTCGGCCTCGGCGCCCTCCCGGCGATGCTCGGCACGGGCCGGGCCGTCGACCGCTTCGGCGCCCGCATCGCGGGGGCGCTGCTCCTCGCGATGGCGGTCGCGGGTGCCCTGACCGCGGCGCTCGCCAGGGACCTGCCGGTGCTCGCCCTTGCGATGGCCCTCGCCGGCGCGACGTCCGGTGCCGCCGACGTCGCCGCCAACTCCCTCGCCGGGCTCGCCGAGCAGCGGTCCGGGCGCCGGGTCATCACGCTCTCGCACGCGGTGTTCTCGGCGTTCGTCGTGCTCGGCAGCCTCGGCACGGGCGGGCTCCGGGCGACCGGGGCCGACGTCGTCACCGTCTTCCTCGCTGCGGGCGCGCTGATCGGGGTCGGTGGCGTGGTCGTGCTCGTGCTGGGGCCGGGACCGCAGGCGCTCGGCTCGTCCGCCGAGCGTGGCGACCCGGCGTCCGCCCTCTCCCCCAGCAGCCGGCGCCTCGTGCTGCCGTTCGTCGCCGTCGGCCTCGTCGGAGCGCTCGGTTTCGCGGCGGAGAACGCCCACCAGAGCTGGAGCGCGATCTTCCTCGCCGACGAGCTCGGCGCGCCCGCCGGCCTCACCGCGGTCGCCCCGGCGACGTTCGCCACGTTCGCCGCGCTCACCCGCTTCGCGGCCGGGGTCCTGACGCGCGTCCCGGCGAACGCCCTGCTCACCGGCGGCGCGGCGGTCGCCGCCGTCGGCACGCTCGTGGTGAGCGTCGCGCGCGACGTGCCCGTCGCCGTCGTCGGGCTCGCGCTCGCCGCGGTCGGGACGTCCGTGCTCTTCCCCACCCTGCTCAGCCGGGCGACCCGCGACGTCCCTGCGGACCGGCGGGGTCGGGCGACCTCCGCGGTCGCCACCACCGCCTACCTCGGCTTCGTCCTCGGGCCGGTCGGTGTGGGCGCGCTCGCCGACGCCGCCGGGTTGCGCGGGGCGATGGTCGGCGTCGCCGCGGGGATCATCGCGTTCCCGCTGCTGGCGCGACTGGTAGCGCCTGCGGGAAACCGCGACGGGCTCGCCGTCGCCGACGCCGCCTCACGCGAGGTGGGCGCCGGCGCCCACGGCATGCGCCTCGGCGAGCCAGCCGCGGAAGGTGTCGTCGAGCTGGTCCGCGGAGCGCAGCCGGTACTGGTGCACGAACAGGCGCCTCGTGTACGGGGAGACGCTCAGCACTCGAGGGTCCGCGGGGAGCTCACGGGTCAGGTCGAGGTACCCACGGATCCCGGTCCCGAGGGGCCGCGCACCGGCGAAGCCACGCCGCGAGCCCTTGAAGGTGATCGTCGTCTTCGAGACGGCGAGCGTCGTGCCACCCATGCCGAGAAGAAGGCTCTCGACCTCCCGGTACAGCGCGACGGCCGCGGGGTCGGCACCCCGTAGGTGGTCCTCGACGGTCCACACGTGATCCATCCGGGAAGGCTACGGCCGTGGGCCGACAGCGGCCGAGCTCAGCCACTCATCCGGCCGGCGGCACCGGCCTCGGGTTCCGGCCCCGCCGGCTCACGATGGTGCAGGACGTCGGCCGCGTGGTCCGCGAGCGCGGCGCCCGCGGAACCGTAGAGGTGGAACACCGCATCGGCGCCGTGCCGGCGGAGCTCCGCGACGTCGTCGTCGTACCGGGCGACCGCCGCGACCCGACCGGTGAAGCCGGCGGCGTGGAGCCGGCTCAGGGCGATGAGGTTGGCACCGTGGAAGGGCATCGCCAGCACGACCACGCGAACCTTGCCGGCACGTCGCACACGGTTCCAGAACTCGACGTCGGTGGCGTCGGCGCGCAGCACGTCGAACCCCTCCCGCCGCAGCTCCGTGACCCGCGTCTGGTCGTGCTCGACGCCGACGACGGACAGGCCGTACTCGTCGCGCAGGCGGATGTACGTGGCGGAGCCGATCCGCCCGAGGCCGAGCACCATCGCGTCCGCCTCACCGACGTCGACCAGCCGGTCGTCGGGGTGCAGCTGGAGGGTGCTGTGGTGCGGGAGCAGCCGGACCATGCGGGTGGCCAGCTCGACGCCACGCCGGTTGACGAGGGCGGACACGGCGAAGCTGATGGCGACGGTCAGCGAGATCACCACGAGCCAGCGGTCGCTCAGCAGCCCCGCGGACGCGCCGATGGACGCGACGATGATGCCGAACTCGGAGAAGTTGGCCAGGACGAGGCTCGTGAGGAAGGCGGTGCGGCGGCGCAACCGCATCGCCCACAGCAGGACCGCGTAGATGGCGACCTGGAACGGGATCAGGGCCAGCACCGCGACAGCCAGGAGCAGCTCCTCGAGCCCGGGCCGACCGTGCAGCCCGATCTGCAGGAAGAACGCGACCAGCATGAGGTCCTTGAACGTCATCAGGGACCGTGACAGCTCGGGCGCGCTGGGGTGCTTGGCGAGCAGGACCCCCATGATGAGTGCGCCGAGCTGGCCGTGGAGGCCGACCGCCTCGAACAGCCCCCACCCGAGCGCCACCGCGACCGTGACCCCGAACAGCGCCTGCAGCTCGCCGTGCCCGATGCGGTCCCAGATCCGGTGCAGCACCCAGGCGGAGGGGATGAGGAGGACCAGGGCGAGCGCCCACGGGCTCGGCGCCCGGCCGCCGACCACCGCCATGAAGACGACGGCCGCGACGTCCTGCAGCACGAGGACGCCGACGGCGACACGTCCGTACAGGGACGTCGTGTCCGACCGGTCGTCGAGGACCTTGACGACGAACACCGTCGAGGAGAAGGAGAGCGCGAACCCGACGAGTGCGAGGGCGCCCCAGGGCTCGTCGGCGACCAGCGGCGGGCCGACGACGGCCAGCAGGCCGAGGAAGCCCATACCCAGCGCGGTCGAGAGCACCATGTGGGCGCTCGTGGTCAGCCAGATCTCGCGGCGCAGGAGCGTGCGCGCGTCGAACTTGAGCCCGATGGCGAAGAGCAGCAGCACGACGCCGAGCTCGGCGATCTGCTCGAGACCGGCCGGCTCCGGCGTCCCCATGGCACCCAGCGCGAACCCCGCGGCGAGGTAGCCGACCAGCGGTGGCAGCCGGACGGCCACGGCGAGGAGCCCGCCGATCACGGCGGCGGCGAGGTACAGACCCAGTGCCATGCGCCTGCCCTCCTCACGCCGATGTGCTGATTCTCGCGCGTCCGGGGTCGGCAGCGGGACGGGTGTGGTCAGGCAGTGCCGGACGGTGCGGCCACCGTCAGCCGGTACACGTCCCGGTCGTCCCCGTCGCCCAGGAGGACGTCGAGCTGCTTGAGCGGGCGGAGGCCATGGGCGGCGAGCACCTCAGCGACATGGCGCGGGGCGTGCCCGTAGATGGGCACGCCGTCCGCGACGGTCTCCTCGACGTCCGGTGCGGGCGCCGCCCGGGGCGCACGGGTGGTGATGGCGAGCAGGCCGTCAGGCCGCATCACGCGGCGGCACTCGCCGACGAAGGATCGGAGGTCCGGCAGGAAGTGCACGACGCCGCTGGCCACGACGTGCGTGACTGCGGCGTCGTCGAACGGCCAGGGCCGCTCGGCGAGGTCGTGCTCGACGAGGCGCTCCGCGACGCCCTTCGCCCGGCACACCGCGAGCATCGCGGGAGACTCGTCGACGCCCCAGACGGTCAGCCCGTGGGCCGCGAACGGGCGGGCGCACTCCCCGGTCCCGATCCCCACGGACAGCACGCGCTGGCCCGGCTGGAGGCGGTCGAAGCAGAGGCCGAACAGGGCCTCTGGGAACCATCCCGCTGTGCGGGCGGCGGCGTCGTAGGCGGTGGCCGTGAGCTCGTGGGCACGGCGGCTCTGCGTGGTCATGAGGCTCCTGTCCGTGTGCGCGACGAGCATCCCACCGGGTGGCCGGCGAGGTCAGCCGATCGTGGCGGGCTCCCAGGAGGTGAGCAGCAGGCCGGCGAGCACGGCGAGGTTGACGGCGACCGAGCCCACCGTGGAGCCGAGCGGGAAGGCGCGGGGGAAGATCGCAGTGGCCGCGAGCGACACGGCCGCGGACGCGAGCGCCACGCCGCGGAACCAGCCGTGCCCCGTGAACATCGCCGCCGCGGCTGCGACGAAGCCGGCGGTCGGTGCGAGGAACAGCGCCCCGGCGATCGCGCGCTCGGCCGTCTCGCCGAGCCCTCCGACCAGCCACGACGCACTCGAGACACCCTCGAACTTCGCGAGGCCCCAGGCAGGGAGCCACCCCAGCACGTGGCCGAGCCCGTGCGCCCCGACAACTCCCCCTGCGACCACGAGTGTCGCGTCCATCGTCATCCGTCCTCTCCCGCCGTTCGGCGGACCTCTGGTGCGTACATTGTACGCTTGCGTACTGCGTACGCTAGGACCTATCCTCGTCGCGTGTCAACACCCCCACCGCGCACCCGCGCCGTCCTGAGCTGCGAGCGGATCGTCGCGGCGGCCACCGAGATCGTCGACGAGCACGGCGCCGACGCGCTGACCATGCGCGCCGTCGCGGCCCGCCTCGACTCCGGGGTGATGTCGCTCTACCGGCACGTCTCGGGCGCCGAGGAGCTGCTCGACCTCGTGCTGGCGGGCATGACCGCGGACGTCGTCGTCCCACCCACGACGGGTGACTGGCGGGCCGACCTCAGGGTGACGGCCCGCACGATGTACGAGGCGCTGGTCCGGCGCCCTCAGCTCACCGTCCTGCTCACGTCGCGCTCGGGGCGGGGCGCCGGCGAGCTACCGCTGCTGGACCATGCACTCGGCATCCTGCGGGAGGCGGGACTGTCGCCGCGCCAGGCGGTCCTGGCGAACCACGCGCTGGGCAACCTGGTCGCCGGAGCCGCGCTCTGGACGGCCATGGGCCTCGGCGCCTCGACGGGCGCGGACCGCGCGGACCGACGGGCCGGGGCGCGGCGCGCCGCGGAGACGGCCGCGGCCGAGCTGGCGAATCTGCGCTGGGCGGGTGAGGAGCTCTTCGCGGGAGGTCCGGACGACCGGTTCGAGGCGGCGCTCGACCTCGTCCTCGCCGGGCTGGAGACCTGGCGTGCAACCCCTCCCGTCAGTCGTTGATGGCTTCGACGCCCTGCCGCCTGAGCTCCTCGATGTGGTCACGCATGGCCTGGAGGACGTCCGGGGGGTGCCCCTCCCAGTCCACCACTTCGCCGACGACGCGGAGCGGGTGCCGCGTCCGGTAGGAGCGCGTCGGGTTGCCGGGGAACCTCGCGTCCGTGAGGTTCGGGTCGTCCTCGAACGGGCCGGTGGGCTCGACCTCGTAGACGTAGCCGCGCCCGTCGCCCAGGGCGAGCTCCGCGCCCCAGACCGCGGCGTCGAGGGTCGCCGTCAGGTAGACGAATACCGCGGTGCTCCGGCTGCCGAAGTTCGAGCTGCGCCCGGGCTCGAGCACATCCCCGGGGCGCAGGCGGGCCTTGGTGCCGTGGAAGAACGGCCCTGGGTCAGGCCCGAGGTTGGACGGTGCCGGGTAGGTCGTCATGGGTGCCTCCTGTGCCGTGCTCGAAGTCTCACGCCGCCTGCCAGTGCAGGTCCAGGCGGCCCGTGAGCGTTCGCTCGATCGGCGAGCGCGCTGCGGGACGGGCCGGGGGCTCCTGCCGCGCAGGTCGCGGTGTCGGTGGAGCGACCGAGGTGTACTGCTGACCGGTCGTGGTCGTCGTCACGACGGTGTGCCGCGCGGCGTCCGGCGCGACCGCCTGGCGCAAGGCGCCGGTGTTCTTCGCCTGGTTGCACGCCACGCAGAGGCCTTGGCCGTTGGGCAGCTCGGTGAGACCGCGGTCGGCGGCGGGCTGGACGTGATCGAGGTGACGGATCGGAGCGTCGCAGTACGGGGTGCGGCACAGGCCCTGGTCCCGGACGCGCAGCAACGCGGCCAGACCGTCCGCGAAGAACCGCGCCGTCGAGGACGCGGCCACCAGCTTCCCGCCGGGATCCGCGTACAGGCGGCGCACCCACGCCGCACCGGCGTCCAACCCGTTGGCGACGAGGTTGCGGGCAACCTGGGCCGGGATCGGTCCGAGGGCACCGCCGGCGTCGACGACGATGCCGGGCTCGTGCCCCGCGCCCAGCAGCGCCGCATCGGAGACCACGAGGTTGACCAGCACGGGGACCGCGTCGGCGCTGGCCTGGCCGGTTACGCGCTCGACGAACGTGTCCGCCATGACCTGCCCGCGCGACCGGCTCTCCCCCGCGCCGACTGCGGCGTCGGCGGCGCGGCGCAGCGCGGCGTACACGCCGACGCCCTGCGCGACCGGAAGCAGCGCCGTGACGTACGCCATCGTGTCCGGGGCGGGGCGCACCCACACCGACCGCTCGGACTCCGCCCGGCGCGCGCGAGCGGCCGCCGCGGCCGGGTCGAGCTCGTTGGCCCGCCGCCGCACCCGCGCGGCCAGCGCGGCCGTACCCACCCCCTCCAGCCGCTCCGGGTCCGCACACACCTCGGCATCGACGCGCTCGCGCGCCTCGATCGGCAGGTGCGCGGTCTCCTTGACCAGCACGGTCGCCCGCCAGGGCGAGAGGCGGCCCGCCCGGAGCGCGGCGAGGGTGTGCGGCATCTCGTGGTGCCAGGCTCGCGAGGCACCCAGGAACGACCGCGCCCGCGCGGGCGACTCGCGCAACGCGAGGCCCACCCGGGTGGGCACATCCCTGCCCCGCTGCGCAGCCGGTACGCCGGCCGCCACCTCGTCCGCGCGCACCCCGGCGTCCACAGCGAGCACGACCGATGCCTGCACCGCGGTGACCGCGGATCGGAGCTCCTCCAGCGCCCGCAGAGCCTCGACCGCGTCAGCGACCGACTCCGGGACCCGCGCCGCGACCAACCAGGCATGCACCGCGGCCACGGCGTCCGCCGTCAGCGACGTCGCGATAGTCGGGATAGTCGAAATCACATCCTCAGTTTATCGAACACCCGTTCGATAGGCAAGGTCGCGGGGTTCCGGTCGCGCCGGACCCGACGCCCGCCCTCATCGGCCGCTCCCGCCCGAGAATCGGAACACGGACGTGTCGCGACGCCGGAAGCCGAGCCTCTCGTAGAGCCGGATCGCCGCCTGGCGGGACGGGCCGGACGTGAGGTCGACGGTCCGCGCGCCCAGTGCCTCGGCTTCCGCGAGCGCCGCGCGGACCAGTGCCGCCCCCACGCCGGCACCCCGGGCGGCCGCGTCCACGACGAGGTCCTCAACCCAGGCGTGCGCACCGCTCGGGATCCGGTGCACCACGACGGTCACCGACCCGACGATCGCACCGCCCCTACGGGCCAGAAGGACGCTCGTCCCGGGGGCATCGACCACCTCCGCCAGGCCGGTAGGGGTGACCTCTGCCGCCTCGTCGGAGAGCTGGGGAAGGAGTGCTCTCATCGCGGCGACGAACTCCTCGTCCACCGCGAGGACGCGACCGATGACGACGTCGTCTGCCATCCGCCGAGGCTAGCGAGCGACGCGACGGGCCGCGGGACACGCACGGCTCGACCTCAGGGCAACGTGTAGAAGTTCCGCTCCCACCGGTGCTGCCGGATCACGTCGCGCTGCTCTTCGGTCAGCCGCCCGCCGTCGCTCGTCGCGGCGTTCCGCTCGACGTTGCGCACGGTGCGCATCCCGGCGATCACGGTCGAGACGGCGGGGTTGTCGAGCACGTACCGCAGCGCCACGTCGGCCAGCTGGTCAGTCTCGATCCCCAGGTCCTCCACGAGCGCCGTGACGTGCCGCTCGACCTCCGCCCGCCGGTCCCCGCCGAAGTAGGTGTTCCGGAAGTCGCCGTCCGGGAACGTGGAGGCAGCGGTGACGTTCCCCGTCAGGCCGCCCTCGTCGAGAGCCACGCGGACGATGACGCCGACGCCGTGCTCGGCGCACGCGGGGAGGAGCTGCTCCTCGGGCTGCTGGTGGAAGGCGTTGTAGATGACCTGCACGGTGTCGACGGCGCCGCTCCGGACGAGCTCGAGCGCGTTCTCCGGCTGGTAGTCGTTGATCGAGACGCCGAAGAAGCGGATCTTCCCCTCCTGGCGCAGGTCCGCGATGGTCTCGAGCCAGTCGCCCTTGCCGACCCAGTCGTCGCTCCACACGTGGAACTGCAGGACGTCGAACGCCTCCAGCCCCGACGCCTCGAGGCTGGTCTCGAGGCTCTCCCGGATGTGGCGGCCGGGGAAGGCCTCGTCCGGGTGGATGCCGCGCGGCGCCGGCCACGTCCTGTTCTTGGGCGGGACCTTCGTGGCCACATGGACGTCGGGGTGCTCGCGGACGACGCCGCCGACGATCCGCTCGCTCTCGCCGTAGCCGCGGGCGGTGTCGATGAAGTTCACCCCGAGCTCGATCGCCCGGTGCAAGGCCGCCACCGACTCGTCCTCGCGGGCACCGATCCACATCGAGGCGCCGATCCCCCAGGCGCCGTACCCGATCTCGGACACCCGGAGGCCGGTCCGGCCCAGCTCGCGGTACTCCATCAGTCCTCGACCTCCCGTGCAGTGGAAGCGGCGTGCAGCCGCACAGGCATTGTCCGCCGCACAGGTGGGGGTGAGCGACCGCAGGCCGTGCCCGTGGCAAGCATTTACCCCGGTCGAGTCCGGTGATATACCGGAGGTCCGGGGGCCGGGCGGCAGCGAACCGCGGGTCCACCGCCGCCGCACCTGCCTGGTCGGGCCCGCACCTCGACGAGGAGGTCGCTCATGTCCGCAGCACGCCGCATCACCGTCGGCCTGGCCCTGACCGCACTGGTGGGTCTCGCCATCGCACCGGGAGCATCGGCCGGGGGCCGGCCGTTCACGACGGACCTCACCGGCGAGGCGGAGGTGACGGCCGCCGGCGTGCCCAACCAGGGCGACCTGGACGGCGTCGGCACCGCCGAGCTGACCATCAACCCCGGCCTGGGCGAGGTCTGCTGGACGATCGAGGTGTCCGGAGTCGCACCCATCACGGCGGCGCACATCCACGCGGCCCCAGCGACACTCCCCGGCCCGGTCGTGGTTCCGCTGAACCCGTACACCGGTGGGTGCACCACCGTCGACCCGGAGCTGGCGCGCGCGATCGTCAAGGACCCGTCCGCGTACTACGTCAACGTCCACAACGCCGACTTCCCCGCCGGGGCGCTGCGGGGCCAGCTGAGCCGCTGAGCCTCCGGTCAGGCAGGTCGGGACGTCGTCCGGACGCCGAACTCGCCCCGCCGCCACGCCGTCAGCGACATCCTTGGGTCATGAGGACCGCGAGGACCGCATCTGCCCCGGACAGGCTGCGCGGCGGCGTCCGTGCGGCCGTCTCCGCCGGCACGATCGTGGGCGTGGCCGCCGCGGCCCTGAGCGTGGCCGGCTGCAGCGGCGTCGGTACCGGTCCCGGCCCCACCGACGCGGGCGTGTACGCGTGCCTCGGCTCCGCGATCCCGGTGGAGGCGGTCGCCGACCCGCGACCGGCGACGCAGCTCGGCGAGGACGGTCAGGCCGCCCTCGCGGCCCCGGACATGAACGGGATCGACCCGGCCGAGTGGTTCATCGCCTCCGAGGAGCCGGAGAAGGTGGTGCTGTTCCGCGAGCTGAGCGTGCCCGAGGACCTGGGCGCCGGCGACGTGCGCACGCACGAGCGGCTTGAGGTCGGTCTCGTCGAACCCGACGCCGGGGTCTGGATGGTGACGGCGTACGGCTCGTGCGCGCTGACGCTCGACGTGCCCGGGGGCGGGACCGCGACGGTCACGCTCGACCCGTCCGCACCGCCCGACCCGACGTCGACCGAGGTCGCCCTGCTGGTCACGGAGGTCGCCTGCAACAGCGGCGAGGACGCCGCGGGTCGTGTCGAGATCGCGTTCCTGATGGAGACCGACACCGCCGTCGAGGTGGTTCTCGCGGTCGAGCCGCGCGGCGGGGACCACACCTGTCCGAGCAACCCGCCGACGCCGTTCACCCTGCGGCTCGACGCTCCCCTGGGTGACCGGCAGCTGGTCGACGCCTCGGTGGTGCCCGGCCGGCCGATCACCCTGCCGGGCGGCACCCTGTTCGAGGCCCTCCGCGCACGTCAGGAGCTGGCAGATCGCGTATACCCCGAGCGCACCTTTGCCGACCTCGTACCGCCGGCCGACGGCAGCGACGCCGCCACGCCTATCAGCGAGGGCGTGATCATCGGCACCGTCACGGCAGCGGAGCCAGGGCGTGCGTACACGATGGGCGGTTCGGACGCTGCGGGCGGGACGGAGGTCGCGTTCGACGACGACGCCGCGCTCTGGCGGACCCTCACGGTCACCGTGGCGGTGGAGCGCACCTTCGGACCGCGGCTCGACGGAGCCGACCAGATCCGGTTCGGGATCCCCCTCGACGGCGCACAGGACGCCCATGGCGCGATGAACGAGCTCGCCGCGCTCGGGCGCGTCATCGTCGTCCTGGACCCGCAGGGGCGGTTCGCCTACGACCCCGACCTCTACGGCGTGCACTGGGACGGCGCGTTCCTGGGCCTCGTCGGCGACGACGGGCGGTTCGAGTTCCCGGCCCTGGCGGATGACGTCGACGTCGCGTTCATGGCCGGTCTCGACGAGGTCGCCGAGATCGAGCAGATCTACGGGGCTCCCTGAGCTGCCTGGCGTGAGGGACGCACGCGAGGGGACGAGCCCCCGCATCCAGCGACGGCGCGCGCGCCGTAGTAGCGGCATGGGAGCGGACAGGCGAGGCAGCTGGCAGCCCAAGACCCCGCCGCCGGGTGGGCGCCCGGCGACCGTACCGGCACCGGGCCAGGAGTCGGTGTGGGACTACCCACGCCCCCCGGCCGTGGTCCCGAGCCCGGAGCACGTCGTCGTCCGGCTCGGCACCACCCTCGTGGCGGACACGCGCCGCGCGGTCCGCGTCCTCGAGACCTCGCACCCGCCCACGTACTACCTGCCCCGGGCGGACGTCGCGGACGGCGCCCTGGTGCCCGCCGGAGGCGCCTCGACGGTCTGCGAGTTCAAGGGCCGCGCGGTCTACTTCGACGTCGTCGGCACCGACGACGACGGCCGCCGCCTCGTGCTCCGCCGGGCCGCCTGGGCGTACCCCGAGCCCGCCCGCGGTTACGAGGCCCTCGCCGACCACGTCGCCCTGTACCCGGGCCGGCTCACCTGCACGGTCGACGGCGCCCCCGTCGAGGCGCAGGAGGGCGGCTTCTACGGCGGCTGGCGGACGAGCCGCGTCGTGGGGCCGTTCAAGGGCGGCGCCGGGACCCTCGCCTGGTGAGGCCCGCCCTGTCCGTCGCGCCGGCGAGGCGTCACGATGGGTCGACGATCACCGACGAGGAGGAGCCATGGCGCAGTTCGACCGGTCCGCCGACCTCGCAGGAGCACGGTTCGTCGGGGCGAACCTCACGGGCGCGCGGTTCCTCGAGTGCTTCATGCCCGGCGTCGTGATGCGCGGCGTGAACGTCGACGGGGCCGAGATCGACGACCCGTGGCTGCTCGACGGCGGCGCGTCCCTGGTGGTCAACGGCGTGGACGTGGTGCCGCTGGTCGAGGCCGAGCTCAACCGGCGCTTCCCCGGTCGCGCGGAGCGGAGGGCCACCGACCCCGACGGCCTGCGGCGGGCCTGGGCCGCGGTCGAGCGCACCTGGGCGGCCACGCTGGACCGCGTCGCGGCGATGCCGGCCGGGACCGTCGACCTGTCCGTCGACGGTGAGTGGTCGTTCGCGCAGACCCTGCGGCACCTCGTCATGGCCACCGACACGTGGCTGCGCCGGGCGGTCCTGGCTGTCGACGACCCCTACCACCCGCTCGGCCTGCCCGACACCTCCTACGCGGAGGACGGCAACGACATGTCCGTCTTCTCGCACGCCGAGCCGTCCTACGACGAGGTGCTCCAGGTGCGGGCGGAGCGGGTCGCCATGGTGCGGGACTTCATCGCCGGCGTCACCGCGGACGAGCTGGCGGCGCCCCGGACGAACCCGTGGGCGCCGCAGCACGCGGAGACCACGCTCTCGTGCCTGCACACGATCATCGGTGAGGAGTGGGAGCACCACCGCTTCGCCGTCCGCGACCTCGACGCGATCGCGGCGCGCGACGGTGCCTGACGACTGAGCCCGACGGGGCTCGGGTGGCTACCGTGCCGAGCATGGACAACGCGATCGCACGGCGGCGGCTGCAGACGCAGTGGCTGTCCCCGCCGGGCGGGACGTCGGCGCGCGACGTCGTCGGCCACCTGCTCTGCGTCCAGGCCGAGAACCCGAGCCAGTCCGCCTGGGCGGTCGCCGCACGGACGACGACGCCGCTGCCCGAGGACCTCGCCGGGCAGCTGGCATCCGGGGCGGTGCTGCGCACGCACGTGCTGCGGCCGACCTGGCACTACGTACTGCGCGAGGACGCCGACTGGCTCCTGGCGCTGACGGGGCCGCGGGTGCGACCCGTCGTCGACCGCCAGCTGACGGGCGACCTGGGGTTCACGGAGCCAGAGCTCGCGACGCTGGGCGAGGCCGTGCACGCCGCGCTCGCATCGACCCCGGACCTGACACGCGGCCAGCTCCACGACGCCCTGCGGGACGCCGAACCCGCCCTGGCGGACAGGTTGCGGGGGCAGGCCCTCATGCTGCTCATGGCACGCCTGGAGCTCGACCGCGTCGTCTGCAGCGGCCGGCCGACCGACGGCGAGCACACCTACGCCACGTGGGAGGACCGCGTAGGCGCCCGAACCGTGCTGACCGACGGAGCGCCTCCCGAGCGCGACGACGCCCTGGGGCGGCTCGCCCTGCGGTACCTGGCCGGGCACGGCCCCGCGACCGCCAAGGACCTCGCCTACTGGGCGACCCTGACCCTCGGCGAGGCGCGTCGCGGTGTCGAGGTGATGCGGGACCGCCTCGCGTCCTTCGAGCACGCCGGCCGCACGTACTGGCACCTGGCGGGCGAGCCGCCGACGAGCGACGCCGCCGTCGAGCCCGCGGGTCACCTCCTTCAGCTGCTGGACGAGCTGTACCGCGGCTACCAGGACTCGCGGTGGGTGCTCGACGCGGACGGCGTCGTCCCGCGGCTGCGGGAGAGCGCCATCGGCATGGCGCTGGTGGACGCGCAGCTGGTCGGCTCGATGCGGCGGAGCGTGCAGCGCACCCGCGTGCGGTTCGACATCGCGCCGTACCGGCCGCTGTCCGCGGGCGAGCGCGCGGCGCTCGACGACGCCGCCGCTCGCTACGGGCGGTTCCTCGGGCTTCCTGCGGAGGTCGTCCTGGCGACCTAGACGGCGTTCGTCCGAGCACGGCGCGCGACCGCGGCCCATGCTGGGTCATGGCGCGCAGGCGGCTCGTGACCGTGCTGACCGTCGTCGCCCTCGTGCTGATCGGGGTGGGGCTCGTGTGGTCATGGCAGGGCCGGCTCATCTACCTGCCCGACGCGAGCCCGGTCCCACCGGCACGGGTGGCACTGCCGGGCGCCCGCGACGTCCGGCTGACGACCACTGACGGCCTCGAGCTCGGCGCCTGGTACCTCCCGCCTGCGCGGAGCTGCGAGGGCGTCGTCCTCGTCGCCCAGGGCAACGGCGGCAACCGGGGCGACCGGGTGGAGCTCGCGCGGGCGGTCGCCGCCCGCGGATTCGGCGTCCTGCTGTTCGACTACCGGGGATACGGCGGGAGCCCGGGCGTCCCGTCGGAGGCGGGCCTCGCGCGGGACGCCCTCGCGGCCCACGACCACCTCGTCGGCGAGGTGGGCGTTGCACCCGAGCACCTCGTGTACCTCGGGGAGAGCCTCGGCACGGGCGTGGTGACCGCGTTGGCCGTGGAGCACCCGCCCGCCGCGCTCGTGCTCCGGTCGCCGTTCACATCGCTCGCCGACGCCGGCCGTGTGGCCGCCGGGGTGCCCGTGGGGTGGCTGCTGCGCGACCGGTACGAGGTGCGGGCGCAGGTAGCCCGTGTCGGCGCACCCGTCGCCGTGGTCTACGGGACGGCCGACACCATCGTGCCCGCGGACCAGAGCCGTCGCGTGGCGCAGGCGGCGCGGGAAGCCGGGCTGACCGTCGTCGAGCGTGAGGTGCTGGGCGCGGGGCACAACGACCCGCTCCTCGCCCACGGTGCCGACCTGGTCGGTGCGCTCGTCGAGGCGGCGGCCGCCGGCGGGATCGGCGGCTGCGGGTGACTCCCACGTCTGCGGGCGGAGCGGGACCCCCGGATCGTGAGGCCCCGCTCCGACCGTGGGTTCACCGCGCGACGGCGTGCTCCCGGCCGGAGGTCCGCACGAGGCCCTCGACGAGGTCGGCGGCCGAGCGGGCGGCGTCGTGCGCGGCGTACCGCTCCGCCAGGTTCCGGGCACGGTCCCGGTACGACGGGTCGGCCAGCACACGCCGCACCGCCGTCCGCACCTGCTCCGCGCTGGCGCTGTCGGTGCGGAGGTCGATGCCGACGCCGGCCCAGCGCACGCGCGCCGCGATCTCGATCTTGCCCTCGGTGACTCCCGCGACGACCACCGGGATCCCGTGGGCCAGGGCCTGCTGGGTGCCGCCGTAGCCCCCGTTGGTGACGACGACGTCGACGTACGGCAGCAGGTCCTCGAAGGGGATGAACCGCTCCAGCCGCACGTTGGCGGCGTCGTGCCGGCGCAGGAGCTCCGCCGGCTCCGCACCGCCGGTCGTGCCGACGACGAGCACGTCCTCCCCTGCGAGACCCTCGATGGCCGGGTGCAGGAGGTGGTCCGGGTCGACCTTGACGGTGCCCTGCGTCACGAGGACGACGGGCCGGTCGCCGTCGAGCTCGTCCCACCAGGCCGGCAACGGGGCGGTGCCCGGCGTGCCGGGCAGCAGCGCCCCCACGAAGTGGACGGTCGACGGCAGGTCGGTGCGCGGGTACTCGAACTCCGGGACGGTGCCGTGGATGAACAGGGGCACGGTGAGCAGCCCGGTGTCGAAGAAGAAGACGTCCGACCGCGGCAGTCCCAGCGCGGCGCGCACCGACTGCGCCCGCCGCTGCTCCGGCCCGAAGACGACCTTCTCGATGAGGTCGTGGAGGACCCGGTTGCGCACCCGTCCGAGCGGCCCGGACAGGGGCGTCATGCCCAGGCCCGTCGGCGCGGTGTCACGGCTGCGACCCGTCAGCGGGGTGATCCCGTAGACGGCGACGTCGATGCCGGTGAGCTCGGACAGGTACGCGCCCGCCAGGAACGTGGACTCGACGACGATCGCGTCGAACGACTCCTCGGCGAGCAACGCCTGCATGTCGTGGACCTGGTCGACGACCGGGTCGAGGAAGAGGTGCCGGACGTCGAACTTGAGCTGCGGGATGCCGGCCCTGGTCGCGGCGCGCCCGGGGAACGTGGCCTCGAGGTCCGCCTCGTCGAAGTCGACCGCGGCGGTGGGCGCCACGTGGCGGGCGCCCGTGGCCTCGACCATGGCGCGGAAGCGGCCGCCGGTGTACCAGACCACCTCGTGGCCGCGGGCGACGAGCTCACGGGCGATGGGCAGGCCCGGCCGGACGTGGCCGGAGAAGGGGTTGGAGCCGAACAGGAAGCGGGACATCGTCGTGCCTCTCGTGTGGGGATGACACGGCCAGGCTCGGCGGCGCGACTTGGCGCGCGCCTGGCACCGACCGCCCCACGCTTGGCGACGACTTGGAGGCCTGGTCAGGGCACCCGCACTAGGCTGTGGCCACCTTCCGGACGGAGGTGGGGACGGGCCATGCGCTTCGCGGTCCTCGGGGCGCTCGAGGTGGAGCGTGAGGGACGACTCCTCGACCTCGGCACGCCCAAGCAGCGGGCCGTGCTCGCCCGGCTGCTCCTGGACGCACCACACCCGGTGTCCGTCGACCGCCTCGTCGAGGACCTGTGGTCGGGCGACCCGCCCGCGCGCGCGTCGGCGTCGCTCCAGGCCTACGTCTCCAACCTGCGCCGCGTCCTCGAGCCGGACCGTCCGCCGCGCACCCCGGCGGCGGTCCTCGTCACCCGCCCGCCCGGCTACCTCGTCCGCGTCGACGACGGCGACCTGGACTCCGCCCGGTTCCGGGCGCTCGCCGCGCAGGCGGCCACGTCGCTCGCGGACGGCGACGCGACCGGCGCGCACGCGACGGCGCTGGAGGCCCTGGGGCTGTGGCGTGGGCCCGCGCTCCTCGACGTCCGGGAGGAGCCGTTCGCCGCCGCGGCGGTCCGGGAGCTGGAGGACCTTCGTCTTGCCGTCGAGGAGACCCGGCTGGCGGCGGCCCTGGACCTCGGCCACGCCGCCCAGGTGGCCGCCGAGCTCGAGGCGCTGGTGGAGGCCGAGCCGCTGCGGGAGCGGTGGTGGGAGCTCCTGGTCGTCGCGCTCTACCGGGCGGGGCGGCCCGCCGCGGCCCTGGCCCGCTACCGGCGCGTGCGCCAGGTGCTCGACGAGGAGCTCGGGCTCGAGCCGGGACCGCGGCTGCAGGAGCTCGAACGGGCGGTCCTGCGCCACGACGTGGCGACGCTGGGTGACGCCTCCGCCGCGGGCGGGCGCCTGTCCGCCGATGGCGACGCACCGGCCGCACCGGCATCCGCTGGCGCGCCGACATCCGCGGCCGTACCGGCGTCCGCGGGCGTCCTGGACGACGCCGGGCGGCCGCCGCTGGTGGGCCGCGACGACCTGCTCGAGACCCTGACCACGGCGGCCCTCGGCGGGGCCGTGCCGCGCTGGCTCGTGCTCACCGGGGACGCCGGCATCGGCAAGAGCCGCCTGGCGGAGACGCTCGAGCGGCGCGCGGCCGCGGCGGGGCGCGCGGTGGCGACGGCCCGCTGCCACGACGACCCGGACACACCGTCCTTCTGGGTGTGGACGCAGGTCCTCCGCGCGCTCCGGCCGAGTTCGCCCACCGACCCTCTGACCGACGTCGTGGCGTCGGCGGGCGCGTCGGGCGCCGGCGACGCCAGCCGGTTCGCCGTGTACGACGGCATCCGCGGGCTCCTCGCCGACGCCGCCGCCGGCACGCCGCTGCTCGTCACGGTGGACGACCTCCAGTGGGCCGACGGCGACTCGCTGCGGGCGCTGCGGTTCCTCGCCGTGCACCTGGCCGGCCCGGTGACGGTGGTGGCGACGGTCCGCGACGGGGAGGGCGGCGACCTCCTCGAGGAGGTGCTCACGACGGTGGCCCGCCAGCCGGGCGCGCTGCGGGTGGCCGTCCCGCCGCTGGACGCCGACGCCGTCGGGCGCATCGCCGAAGCCGTGTCGGGTCGGCCGGTGGCCCGAGCGGTCGTCGCGGAGCTGCACGCACGGTCGGCCGGCAACCCCTTCGTCGCGACGGAGCTGGCCCGCATCGCCGGCTCCGCGGGCGCCGCACCCACCCTGCCCGCCGAGGTGCGGGAGCTCGTGGCGCGTCGGCTCGACCGCATGCCGGACGCCGTCCGGGAGCTGCTCGCGCAGGTCGCCGTGGTGGGCGCGGAGCCGGACGTCCCGCTCCTGGCGGCCGTCGACGGCGTCGACGTCCCGACCCTGCTGGACCGGCTCGACCCCGCGCTCGCCGCGGGCGTGCTCGTCGAGGCCGACGACGGCCTTCGGGTCGCGTTCGCACACGCGCTCCTGCGGGAGGCCCTCCTCGCCGACCTCTCGCCCGTCCGGCGACGGCGCGTCCACGCCGCCGTCGCCCGGGCGCTGGTGGCCCGGGACACGGGCGGCCAGCCCAGCCCGGAGCTCGCGCACCACCTCGTGGAGGCCGGTCCGCTCGGCGACCTGTCTGCGGCGCGGGCTGCGGCGCGGGCCGTGGGCGAGCAGGCCCTGGCCCGCTTCGCCTACGACGAGGCCGCCCGCTGGTTCGGCCGGGCGCTCGACGTCGCGCGGCAGCTGGACGCTTCCGGCCCACCGGACCTCGAGGCCCGGTACACGTTGCTGCTGGCCCGGGGCGACGCGCTCTCCCGGTCCGGCCAGGTGGTGTCCGGGCGCCAGCACCTGGCGGAGGCGGTCGAGGTCGCCATGCAGCTCGACGACCTCGACGGGGTCGCGCGGGCCGCCGCCGCCCTCGCCGCGACGGGCGGGGTGTGGACCTGGGTCGACCTCGGGGAGGTGCCACCGGCCGTCGCGCACCTGCTCGAGTCGGTGCTCGAGCAGCTCGGCGACGCCGACTCCCCTGCGCGGGCGAGGCTGCTGAGCACGGTCGCGACAGGCCTGTACTACGGGGACGCACCGGAGCGGGTGGACGCCCTGAGCGCCGAGGCCGTGGCGGTCGCCCGTCGGCTGGGCGACCCGTCCCTGCTCGCCGACACGCTGCTGGACCGCGCCTTCGCCCTGCGCCTGCCGGAGCGGTCGGCCGAGGTGCTCGCCCTCGCCGAGGAGGCGCTCGCGCTGCCCGGGTTGAGCGACCTGCAGACGGTCGTGGCGCACGGGCGCCGCTTCTTCGGCCTGCTTCACCTGGGCGACTTCCCGGGCGCCGTGGCGGCGCACCGGGTGGCCCTCGAGGGGGCGCGGCGCGCGCGGCTGCTCGGGCCCCAGCTGCAGCTCGGCCACCTGCCGGCCGGGGTCGCGGCCGTGGAGGGCCGGCTGGACGACGCCGAGCGGCTCCTGGCCGAGGCCGCGCAGCGTGACGAGCAGGGGGACCTCCCGCGCCTCGACACGGGCCGCCTCGGGCTCGGCGCGCTCATCGCCATCCTGCGGGGGCGCCTCGGTGAGCACGTGGAGCACCTCCGTGCGTTCGCGGAGGTGGTGCCGATGCGCCCGCTGCGCCAGATCCTGGCCCTCGCCCACCTGAGCCGCGGGGACGTCGAGGGCGCCCGCCAGGAGTGGCTGGCCTCGCGCGACGCGCCCGACGTGCCGTGGCTCGAGGTCCTCGCCGACGCGCTCGAGGTCGAGGTGCGAGAAGCGCTCGCCGGCCCGACGGACGCACCGTCGGAGGACGACCTCGCGCTGCTCGCGCTGCTCCGCCGCCGCGAAGGCATGATCGCCGCGGCGGGGACGGCCTACCCGTGGGTGCCGGTCGGCATCCCCCTCGCGGCGCTCGAGCACCGCCTGGGGCTGCTGGACGACGCCGAGGCGCACCTGCTCGACGTGCTGGCCCGGAGCGAGGCGTGGGGCACGCACACGTGGACGGCCCTGGCGCTCAACCGGCTCGGTCGGGTGCTGGCGGACCGCGGGAAGGAGCGGGGCGCAGCCGAAGCGGCCGACCGCGCCGCGGCGCTCGCCCACACCATCGGCCTGGCGCTCCCGGCGCGGCCGCAGGGGATGCCTCGGACCGTCGGCCTCGACGCCTGAGCCTGTCCTGACCCGTGGCACGGTGGAGGCCGGTCCACCGGAACTCGTCTAGCCTCGTGCGGTGGGAGCGGTCGACCGGCACAACATCTCCGTCTCGGGCGTGCCCGGGGCGCGGCCCGTCGTCTTCGCCCACGGGTTCGGCTGCGACCAGAACATGTGGCGGCACGTCGCCCCGCACTTCGAGGACGCGTTCACGGTCGTCACCTTCGACCACATCGGCGCCGGCCGCTCCGACGCCTCCGCGTACGACCCGGTGCGGCACGGCTCGCTCGACGGGTACGCCGAGGACGTGCTGACGATCCTGCGCGAGCTCGACCTCACCGACGTCGTGTTCGTGGGCCACTCGGTCTCGGCCATGATCGGCGTGCTCGCCGCCGTCGCCGACCCCGACCGATTCGGCGGGTTGGTCCTGGTCAGCCCCTCCCCCCGCTACACCGACGCCGACGACGGCTACACCGGTGGCTTCACCGAGGCCGACATCACCGAGCTGCTCGAGTCCCTCGACAGCAACTACCTGGGCTGGTCCAGCGCGATCGCGCCCGTGATCATGGGCAACCCCGACCGCCCCGAGCTGGGAGCCGAGCTCACCGCGAGCTTCTGCCGGACGGATCCCGAGATCGCCCGCCGGTTCGCGCGCGTGACGTTCCTGTCGGACAACCGCGCAGACCTCGCCAAGGTCGCGGTCCCCACGCTCGTGCTCCAGTGCACCGACGACGTCATCGCGCCCGTGGCGGTCGGGGAGTACGTCCGGGACGCGATCCCGGACGCCCGGCTCGTGCTCCTCGACGCGACCGGCCACTGCCCCAACCTCAGCGCACCCGGCGCGACCACGGCCGCGATCGCGGCGTTCGTCCGCGGCTGAGCGTCCCGTGGCGACCGCACCCGCTGACGACGCCGACGCCGCGTTCCAGGAGGCGCTGCGCCAGGACGACCCGGCGCTCCTGTACGACCGCGCGCCGTGCGGGTACCTGTCGACCACGCCGGACGGCGTCATCGTGCGCGTCAACGACACCTTCCTCACCTGGACCGGGCACCGGCGCGAGGACCTCGTCGGGCGCAAGCGGTTCATCGACCTCCTGCCCGTGGGCGGCCGGATCTACCACGAGACGCACTACGCGCCGACCCTGCGCCTCCAGGGCACCGCGCGCGAGATCGCGCTCGAGGTCGTGTGCGCCGACGGCCGGCGCCTGCCCGTGCTCGTCAACTCGGTGCTCGACACGGACGCCGACGGCAACCCGCTCGTCATCCGGACCGCCGCCTTCGACGCCACCGAGCGGCGCCGGTACGAGCAGGAGGTGCTCGCCGCCAAGCGCCGCGCCGAGGAGTCGGAGGCCCGTGCGGTCCAGCTCGCCCAAACCCTCCAGCAGACGCTCATCCCGCCGACGCCGCCGCTGATCCCCGGCCTCGACGTCGCCGCCGCCTACCGGCCCGCGGGCGACGGCCGGCACGTCGGAGGCGACTTCTACGACGTGTTCCAGGTCCAGGCGGACGACTGGGTGATCGCCCTGGGCGACGTGCAGGGCAAGGGGGCGGAGGCCGCGGTCGTCACCGCGCTCGCGCGCTACACCGTGCGGGCCGCCTCGGTCGACCACGACTCCCCCAGCGCCGTCCTCCGCGCCCTCGACCGGGTGCTCCACCTCGCCGACACGGAGCGCTTCTGCACCGTGGTGCTCGTGCGGCTGCGCCGCGCCGCGGGCGCCTGGCGGGCGGTGGTGGCGTGCGGCGGCCACCCGCTGCCCCTGCTGCGCCGGGCCGGCCGGCGCACCGCGACGGTGGGCGAGCACGGCGCCCTGCTGGGGGTCCTGCCCGACGCGACGTTCACCGACACCGAGGTCGCCCTCGGGCCGGACGACGCGCTCGTCCTCTTCACGGACGGCGTGACGGAGGGGCGGCGCGGGGAGGAGTTCTACGGGACCGCCCGGCTCGTCGCCGTCGTCGACGCGCACCGCGGCACCGCCGCGGACGTGACCGACGCGATCCTCGCGGACGTGATGGCGTTCCAGTCCGACGACGCCCGCGACGACATCGCGGTCGTCACGATCGCCGTGAGCTGATGGGCGCCGGGCGTTCCCGCCGCCGGTAGCCGCCCCCACAGGGCGGGGTTACCGTCGATCGGTGCCTCGAGACCGGGACGGCTCCGACCCTCGTGGCGGCAGCACCGCGAGCGGCTCCGGCCGCACGATCGGCGGGCGCTACCGCCTCGAGGAGGTGCTCGGGCGCGGCGGCATGGGTGTGGTGTGGGCGGGCCACGACGAGCTCCTCCACCGGCCGGTCGCGGTCAAGGAGGTCGTGCCGCCGAGCGGTGTCGACGACGCCGAGCGCGAGGAGCTGCGGGCGCGGACGATGCGGGAGGCACGGGCCGCGGCGCGCGTCTCCACCGCGGGTGTCGTCGCCATCTACGACGTGGTGGAGGACGACGGGCGACCGTGGATCGTGATGGAGCGCCTCCCGCCGCGCACCCTGGACGACGAGCTGTCCGAACGCGGCGGGCTGCCGGCCGCCG
>Ga0196970_1000408_pt1 | contig 51321 bp, 32 predicted proteins | sample S1v_513CmetaG_FD_148672 | JGI IMG/M metagenome (GOLD analysis project Ga0196970, IMG submission 148672) | Soil microbial communities from Anza Borrego desert, Southern California, United States - S1+v_5-13C | ecosystem: Environmental > Terrestrial > Soil > Desert | place: USA: California... | reverse complement strand
CGCGTCCCCGATAGAGCGTCACGCCATCAAACGTGCTCGGGTCGATGTTCAGGTCTTTGTACATCTTCTCGGGATAGGTGACGGGTTCCTTGCAATGCGAACAGATGCGGCGCATGAGGCGTTGCGCGCAGGACAGGATCACGGACGAAGAAATCAGAAATGGCGCAATCCCCATGTCGTCCAGGCGCGCGATGGCTCCTGGAGCGTCGTTACAATGCATCGTGCTTAAGACCTGATGCCCCGTGAGCGCCGCTTCGATTGCAATTTCCGCGGTCTCCGTGTCACGGATTTCACCAATCATGATGATGTCTGGATCCTGGCGAAGAATGGAGCGGAGCGCGTTGGCGAATGTCAGGCCGATTTCCTTTTTGACGGGCACCTGGTTGATGCCTGGAATCTGAAATTCGACGGGATCTTCAACCGTGATGATGTTGTAGATCGGGTTGTTCAGCTCGTTAAGGGCCGAATACAACGTCGTCGTTTTGCCTGAGCCAGTGGGGCCTGTGACGAGAATGAGCCCGTGTGGAGCGTCGACGGCGGTTTTGACCTGCTGGAACGTGTCGGGATCGAGCCCCAGTTTGTCCAGGCTTGCGGAAAGGTTCGACTTGTCGAGAACGCGCAGCACGATTTTTTCGCCATGCACGGTCGGCATGATCGAGACGCGGAGATCGTAATCCTTGCCGCTCACGCGCACCCTCATGCGGCCGTCCTGGGGCAGCCGGCGTTCGGCAATGTCCAGGCTGCTCATGATTTTAAAGCGCGACGCAAGGGCGAGTTGCAATTGCTTCGGCGGCGGGGTGGCATCGAGCAGGACGCCGTCAACGCGATACCGCAACTTCATCCCGCGCTCGTAAGGCTCAATGTGAATGTCGCTCGCGCGGTCCTTGATGGCCTGGATCAATATAAGATTGGCGAGCTTGATGACGGGCGCTTCTTCGCTGGAGGCGGCGAGCTGGTCCAGGTTGACTTCCTCTACGGCTTCCTTCGCAACCTCGAGGTTATCATCCTCCTCGGCATTCTCCTGTTTCTGGGCATCCTGGATGATGTCCTCCATGCTGCCGCCCTTGGCAGCATCAAGGCTGGCGAGCTTGTCCAGAATCGCCTTTTCCGACGCAATCATCGGCGAGACTTCCAGCCGTGTGATTCGGCGAACGTCGTCGAGGGCGAGAACGTTCAGCGGATCCGCCATCGCGATGAACAGCTTGTTCTCGAGGCGCGAAACCGGAATGACCTTGTGATTCTGGGCCACGTCGCGCGGGAGCAATTCGGCGACTTCGGGAAGAATGGTGATGCGGGGCAGGTTGACGGGCGCGGTGTTGAGGACGCGGCCCATGCAGACAGCCATGTCCTGCTCGCTGACGTAAGCTTTCTCGAGAATGAGCTTGAGCAGGCGGGTCCCGCCCTTTTTCTGTTGGTCGAGAAGTTCCTCGACCTGCTTGGCCGTGAGCAGCCCGTCTTCAACCAATGCGTCGGCGATGCGTTCGCCAAATGATTTCACTGCAGCCATAGGTTAACGAAATGCTTTTTGCAGGACCTTGACGATTTCCGTGGGCGTGGTCAGATACCACAACAACCTGTACGGCGTCGCCGCCGCGAGTTCCTTGGCTGCCTGTTGGTTAAACGGATTGGCAGTCGCCACGAGCACCGATTTGCTCATGCGATCAAATGGGAGGACGCACCAGTGCTGGCAAATCTGCGCAGGGAACCCGCGCGACAGGTCGATGTCGACGTCATACTTCTCCAGAGGCAGATACGAAAGGCGCGACTTGTCACTCAGAAGCTTCAGCGACTTGTCCACAGGGACGATCCCCTTGTCGGCAAGAATCTGGATGAACGGTTCCACGATGCCTGAAGGGGCGGTTGAACCCGGCGAGACCCAGCAAAGGTCGAAGTCGCCAGCGGTGATCAGCTTGCTGTCGACAAAAATCTTCTGCAACGCCTGCCTGCCATCGTCGATCTTCACCGTCCCGTTGCGTTCGGGATATTTGCTCGGCTGCGAGGCGGGCGCGGCGGATTTTGCCAGGTCCGTGTCCGAGGGCAGCGTCTGAGGCGAGAAATTGTTGGCCCGGGTTTCGATCTGGCGCAGGGCTTTTTGCGCGTCGGGATCGTCAGGGGATCGCTGCAGGATCGTTTCGTATTCGAGGATGGCAGACGAGAGCTGTCCCATGTCCACATACGCTTCGGCGATACGTTTTGAGGTGCGGACGACGTCCTGTTCGCGGCCAAGTTTCGAATATGCCTCCTTCAGGATTTCCAGGGACTGGTAATCCTGCGGTTGCGATTCGATGATGACTTCGAACATCTCAATTGTTTGTGCCAATTGAGCTTCTTCGCTTTGCGTCAGTGTACTGGCCATGTTCGAACTGCCCGGCAAAATGGTTCTGGTTCGTTTGCCATAATCCGGGCAAGCAGTGCATAGCAAAATCGCCGCCACACCTGGAGGAATCCGCAGAATTCCGGTTGCTGGCATTCGTTGCAAAGGGACCGCGCCGCCCGTGGCTGTCCGTTCCCGTACACTTCTGTCCTGTTTCAACACTGCGGAATTGCAATCACGGTTCAACTTGCTGAAGTTAAGCGCACTCAGGCCGACCCACGATGGGACACTGGATTCCAATGATGACGCCCGCACCTGGCGAACGTTTGCAAAAGTTCGTCGGCGATTGCGTTCGTTTCCACCTGAAAATCCCCGGGGGCGCGGCCGCCACAGAGGGCTGGCACGCACGCTTGCGCACGAATCTCGGCCGGGCGGAGTTGCTGCGGCGAGAGATCCTGGATGCCCACACCAACAGCCTGCCCATCGCCGGCGCGTCGTGGCGCGATTTGCCCATGGCAAGCGTGGAGGACGGGTGGGTGATTGAGCTCGCGGCAGCCGAGGTCGGTTATTTTCAAGCCAAGGCGTATCTGCTGGACCCCCAGGGCTGGCAGCACTGGCCCGAAGGGGGCGACGTCGGCATTTCTGTCCATCCCGATTCGTATCGGACCGGCAATATTCTATACTGCGCGTTTCCCAGGCTGTTCGGGCCAACGCGGAATGCGGTTTCCACCGCGAATGAAAAGCTGGAATCGCAGATCCAGCAGATTGAGGAACATGGTTTCGCCATCCTGCCGCCCTCGGGGAAGCTTCGCGATCTCGTTCATGCGCTGCCGCACATCATCGATGTCCTTGGCTGCCGGATCTTGCATTTGCTGCCTGTCAATCCCACTCCGACAACATACGCGCGGTTCGGAAGATTCGGCAGTCCCTACGCGGCGCTGGATCTGACCGCGATTGACCCGGCGCTCGTCGTCTTCGATAAACGCACAACGGCCGTGGACCAGTTTCGCGAACTCACGTATGCGACGCATGAACGCGGTGGCCGCGTGTTCATCGACATCGTTATCAACCATACGGGGTGGGGTTCCACGCTGCAGGAGAACAATCCCGAATGGTTTCTGCGAGATGCCGGCGGTACATTTGCCAGCCCGGGAGCGTGGGGTGTGACGTGGGAGGATTTGGTGGAGCTGAAGCACGACAATGTGGCGTTGTGGGATCGGCTGGCCGCGATGTTCCTCACCTGGTGCCGCCGCGGGGTGGATGGTTTCAGGTGCGATGCGGGATACAAGGTGCCACTGCCCGCGTGGCAATACATCATTGCGCGCGTTCAACAGGAATTTCCGGAGACGCTCTTTCTCCTCGAGGGACTGGGTGGATCGTGGGAAACGACCGAATCTCTGCTGACCGAAGGGCGCATGCAGTGGGCGTATTCCGAGTTGTTCCAAAACTATTCGGGCCGCGAAGTCGCCACGTACCTGGATTATGCGCTGCGCCAAAGTGCGCGTGTGGGTCTCTACGTGCATTATAGCGAGACTCACGATAACAACCGCCTCGCAGCCCATGGGCGTGGGTCGATCACTTCGGCCACCCCTCCTGACAAGACGTGGTCATGGCTTCGCAATGGTTTGTGCGGGCTGACGAGCGTTAGTGGCGGGTTCGGTTTCACCTGCGGCGTGGAGTGGCTCGCCACGGAAAAAATTCGCGTGCACGGGTGCAATGGCCTCGCATGGGGGCGAACCGAAAATCTCGTGAAGGAACTTGCGCAATTGAATCGGTTGTTGTCCGATCATCCATGCTTCTTTGACGGCGGAACTCTTGCCCGGCTGAGCGAAATCGAATCGCCCGTGTATGCCTTGTTGCGCAAGTCAGGGCAAGGGGACGACGCAGTATTGGTGCTCGCCAACACAGATCCAGACAAGGAACAGACCATTGAGTTGCGGACAACCTCCGCACCGCTGGAGCAATTTCGTTTTGAATTGCTGGGACAGGCGATTCACCCGCTTGAAACATCAGGGAATCACTTCAGGATGACGCTGGCGCCAGGCCAGGTCTGTTGCCTCGCTCCCGCTCCCGAACCGCTTGGACTTCGAGGGGATGTTTACCGCGCCCATCGAGGACGTGCAGCGTGGGCAATCCAGGCGCTGCACCACACCCTGCCGAGCGTTGCCGCAGTTGGTTGTGATTGGCTGGAACTCTCGCGAATTGTGGATCGATCACCGTTTGCTTTCCTCGCGCGCACCGCAGGTCTCACCCTCGATGCGACAGCGGCTGAGGTGCGCGACGTTATCAGCGGGCGTTCGGATGCGTTATCTTACCCGCGGGTGATTCAATGGAGTGTTTTGGATTGCAATCGAGTCACGCCCGTGCCGCCCGCACATTGGCTGCTAATCGAGGACGACTGCCGCTTTCGCGCATCGCTGCTGTTCCAGGATGAAGGCGCGCATGTGCCGCAGCACGTCGAGGCGATCGCGGCTGGCGGACGTTTCATCGCGTGCTTTCCGCCGCGAGGCCGGGTCGGCGACGCGCGATTGGTGCTGGAACGCTATGGACAGTCCGAGCGTTCGGCTGAAGGGCGCGTCCGTTTTGTGCCGGCAGACCCGCGATCGGGGGGGCAGGCGAGGATTTTGCCAGGCGGTGATGCAATGGTGCTTCTGACCAATGGCATCGGCGGCATGGCGCGTCTGTGCGTGGATTTGGGTCGCATCCAATCCAAGTACGATTGCGTGCTCGGTGCGAACCTTCATGCGCGATTGCCAGTGGACCGTCATATCTTTGCCAAGCGCATTCGCGCCTGGGTGGTGGCGGACGGATTCATATCGCCATTGAACAGCCAGCAACTGGTGGCGTTTGAGTCGGGGCCGCCCGCGGTGTGGAAGTTTGTGGCCAATGCGGGCGATGGGCGGACAGTGGAAATCGAGGTGCATGCTGCCATGGTGCCCGGCCGCAACTCCACCATCTTTCGATTTTCCCGTCCCACGGCTGCTGCGGCGTCAGGAAAACAGTTGCCTGCCGATGCCGATGTTCGGCTAACGGTGCGGGTGGATATCGAGGATCGTAATTTCCATTCGGAAACCCGGCGCAACGGCGGGACTGACTTTCATTTCCAATCCAACGTTCATCTCATCGACCCATCAACGCATCGACAGGGCTTTGCCTTCACTCCAGCCCAGGACAGGCAGTTGCGGGTGTTTGCAAAATCGGGGCGCTATCATTCGCAGCCTGAATGGAGTGAAGGAATTCCCCACCCCGTCGAAGCGGCGCGCGGACAGATCGGTTCGGGCGATGCGTTCAGCCCGGGATGGTTTGAATTTCCAATGCCGAAAGGCGGCGTTTCCGAGGTTTGTGTCACGGCCGAGCCGGAAGGATGGGACAGCTTCGACGCGGTTTTGGACGCGGACGGGAACCGTGCGGAGGAGTCTTTCGCAACCCGCCTGGAGTCTGCGGCGCGCACGTTCGTGGTTCGCCGCGACGAAGGAAAGACAGTGATTGCGGGTTACCCCTGGTTCCTGGACTGGGGCCGCGATACATTCATTTGTGCACGCGGATTGATCACCGCGGGAATGCTGCAGGAGGTTGAGCAAATTGTCCTGACGTTCGCCCGGTTCGAGCAGCAGGGGACCCTGCCCAATACAATTCATGGCGCGGATGCATCCAACCGCGACACGTCAGACGCCCCGCTGTGGTTCGGCGTCGTGTGTGAAGAGCTCGCGCAGGCGCAGGGACAGGACGCATTGTACGATCGTCATGTTGATGATTCCGGACGCACGATCCGCCAGGTGTTGCGCAGCATTGCTGACAATTATGTTTCGGGAACGCCCAATGGAATCGGAATGGATCCCGAATCCGGCCTCATCTGGAGCCCAAGTCACTTCACCTGGATGGACACGAATTATCCGGCTGGAACGCCACGCGAAGGATATCCCGTCGAAATCCAGGCGCTGTGGATTCGCCTGTTACGGCACCTGGCGCGGATCAGTCCAGGAAAAGACGCGGAAGGTTGGGCTCGGATGGCGGAACACGCGAAAACGTCTGTTGAACAGTATTGCTGGCTTGAAGATCGCGGATGGTATGCAGATGTCTTGATTGCAGCACGGCAGGTTTCGGCAGCCCGCGCCGTCGCCAGCGATGCCCTGAGAAGCAACGCATTGTTTCTCGTCTCGCTCGGGGTCATTTCGGGCGAACGCGCCCGCAGATGTGTGGCCGCGTCCCAGCGCTACCTTGTCATTCCGGGCGCACTTAGATCGCTGGCACCGCTGCCGGTGTCGGTGCCTGTTCCTGTCCTGGGTAATCACGGCGGAATGTTGAACGATCCATTGCACCCGTATTGGGGACATTACGAAGGCGATGAAGATACGCGGCGCAAGCCGGCCTATCACAATGGAACGGCGTGGACCTGGACTTTTCCGGTGTTCTGCGAAGCCCTCGCTGCCGCGTGGGAGTTTGCGCCGGAAGCCGTTGCAGCGGCCCGCGCGTATCTTGCGAGCATTGCCCGTTTGATGGAGTCGGGCTGCCTCGGACACGTTCCGGAGGTTCTGGATGGCAACACGCCGCACGCTGCGCGCGGTTGCGACGCGCAGGCGTGGGGTGCGACCGAAGCGTTGCGCGTCTGGCGAATTCTCAACAGTTGATTGATCGACTCTCGGCAGCGCGACGCGTGCGTGGGACGGGATCGGGTTCCCGCAGACTTCCGGATGAACAGTTTTCGGCAGGCGGACCAAAGTCAATGCAAGCGCAATCGGCGAGCGCAGCAGGCAAGGGTGAGCAATCCCTTGTTCGGGTTGAGTCACGCCGTTGGCGTTCCACTCACCTGACGTGGTGCACGACGTCTGAGAATCCCGTCACCACTTCCTTGCGCGTCTGCAGATTGCGGATGCGCACGTAGGAATCGCTGTCGAGTTTTGCGGTGAACACCGCTTTCAACTCCTGCGCGCGCTTGAATTGTTTATCCGATTTGGCAGGCGTCAGGGAGTACTCCACGCTCAGCCCTGCTGTTCGGAGCGTTTGGATCAAGGCCAGGGCGGCTCCGCGCAATGCTTCATCTTCAATCATCACGAACACGTCAACGTTTGCATCGAAGGGCGGCAATAATCCGCGGGCCTTCAACAATTCAACGAGAACGACATCGCCCATCCCGAATCCGAGGGCAGGCAATGCAATTTTGCCGCCGCTCACCAGCTTGATCAAATTGTCGTAACGCCCTCCCCCCGCAATCGCGCGGAGGTTCATGTTGGTGTCGAACGCCTCGAATACGACGCCTGTGTAGTACGCGAGCCCGCGAATGACATGGTAATCGATCTTGACGAAATCCTTCATTCCACGCGCGGCGAGGTTGTCGATGATGGCCTGTAATTCTGCCGTTGGCGCGCCCCCTTCGATGAATGCCGTGACGTCATCCAATGAAAACCCAAGTTCCTGGAGCTTCCTGCGGCTTTCATCGGCGGATGCCCGTTCGAGTTTGTCGATGATCTGGAAGAACTGGTATTCGCCGTCGGCGGGCTGGCTTTGGCCGGTGGCATGCGCCTGATAAAACTGCTGCCAGGCGTTGCGGCTGCTAAGGCGCACGACGAAATCCGCCGCCGTCAGGCCGAATCCGCGCAACGTGTCGATCAATAGCGCAATCAACTCGGCGTCGGCGGCAGGATCCGTTTCACCCAAGATATCGGCATTGAACTGGAAATGTTCCCGAAGCCGCCCGCGCTGCTGTTTTTCGTATCGAAACAGCTGCGGAATCGCGAACCACTTGATTGGTTTCCTGTAGTTCCGTTCATGCGCCGCGACCATGCGGGCGAGGGTCGGGGTCATTTCGGGGCGCATTGCCACGTGGCGATCTCCCTTGTCCTTGAAGTCGAACAGTTGCTTGACGATTTCCTCGCCACTCTTGGTTGTGAAGAGCTCCAGCGGCTCGAGCGGGGGACCGTCGTATTCGCGGAATCCGTAGCGTTTAGCCAGGCTTCGCCATTTGGCAAAGATGTATTGTCGCGCGTCGGCACTCCAGACGTCGGGGTGCGGAAGCGGTTCTGGATAGAAATCGCGAAAACCGGGCAAACGTTCCATAAAATGTCGCGGGAAGGTAAGTCCCGCCGCCGCGCGAGAAAAGGCAAAACGCTGCTTCCTGAAAAAGAGAATCCCTGAAAAGGAACACCGCTGATGAATTCCTGTTCAGGGGAGAAATCGACGGAACTTACGATCCCGTGGGAATGGAGTTTGGACCAATCTTCAATACCTCGGCGCGCATTTCCTTGCCAGGTTTGAACCTGACCACTGAGCGCTCGGGGATCGGCACATCGGTGGAGGGGGCATTTGGATTTCGGCCGACTCTCGCTTTTCGGACTTTCACTTCAAACACGCCGAAATTCCGAAGTTCCACCTTGTCGCCATTCGCCAGTGCTTCGGCAATGTAATCCAGCGTTTTTTGAACGACGTCGAGGACTTCCTGCTGGACCATCCCCGTCTCTTCGCTGATCCGAGTCACGAGGTCACGTTTGGTGAGCGTCATACAAATAAAGGGAGATTAGGTTCGAACGTTTCGTGTATAACCGCCTTAGCGCGAACGGTCAAGAGATGAGTGTGACTTAAAAGTGACACGCAAGCTAAAAGAGCTACCAGGGCAAAATTTGTTGGGTGGTCCGCGGGGAAGCCCGTTCTCGAAGCCAGCCTAGCAGGGGTAGGGGATGGGCGTGTCGGAAGGTTCCTGAGGTGCAGCGTGCGGGAACCTGAAGCTCGCGTCCGCCCCTACCGCGCGGCACTGCCGACCGCGGCCAGGAGCGAGGTTTCCCCGCGCGCGGCCAGCTTCTCTATCAGGCCACGGACGAGATTGCGCACCAGGGTTGGGCCCTCGTAGACGAAGCCCGTGTAAACCTGGATCAGGGATGCACCCGCCTGAATTTTTTCCCAGGCGTCGTCGGCAGAGAAAATGCCACCCACTCCAATGATTGGGACTTTGCCCTGGCTTCGCCGGTAGAGGTGCCGAATCACCTCTGTGCTCCGTGACGTGAGGGGCCTCCCGCTCAATCCGCCTGATTCAGCGTAAATCCTCTTCACCATGGCATCTGCAGAGGCCGGGCGGGAAATGGTAGTGTTGGTGGCAACAATCCCAGCAATTCGGCACGGCTCAACCAATTCAAGAATCTCATCGAGCGCCTCGAACGACAAATCCGGGGCGACCTTGACCAGGATGGGTTTGTAGAAATCGGGGCCATTCCCGGGCGTGTTGATTTCCTGGATGGCCTTGAAGATGTCGTTGAGCGCGGATTTATCCTGAAGCTGGCGGAGATTGGGTGTGTTGGGTGAACTGACATTGACGACGAAGAAGTCGAGATGCGCCCTCAGCACGCGGAAGGAACTGGCGTAATCTTCCGGCGCTTTATCGAGCGGAGTAATCTTCGATTTCCCGAGGTTCATGCCGACGGGGTGCTTCGGCCAGCGCCCCGAACGACGGCAGGCGGAGAGTTTTTCCGCGATTGCTTCTGCTCCAATGTTGTTGAAGCCCATTCGGTTAACGATCGCGTTTTCCGTCACGGCGCGGAATACGCGGGGCGCTGGATTTCCCGGTTGAGCATGCCACGTGGCGGCGCCGAGCTCTGTGAAGCCAAATCCCATGGCGGCCCAGGCTGGGACAGCTTCGGCATTTTTGTCCATTCCCGCTGCGAGGCCGACTGGGTTTGGAAACCGAAGACCGAACAGATCCACCGGCAATTCGGGCGATCCAAGGAAAGAGCGGATCGCATCCAGCGCGAGCTCGTGACGGCTCAGCCAGCCGAGCGTATGCATGGTCCGGTTATGGACCATTTCCGGATCCTGGGTGAACAACACGGGCCGGACTGCGTTTCGATACAGCCAGCTCATTCCCGTGCAGGTTCCAGGTTCAAGTTCACGTTCAAAGCGTCGCAACGGAAACAACACGGCGCCGAAGGCGCTTCTGCTGCGGAGAGTTTAAATGTCACACTCGCCGATCGTGGCGCCGTTCAATGATCCACCTTGGTCGTCGCGGTTTGTGTCAGTGCAGGTTTTGCGACGAGCCCATTTTCACCATTGCGGCCAACGCTGTGTTCCAGGGCGCGATTGAAAATCTTCCGATAAGTTGCGAGCGCGAGCAGGGGCCATGCATTGCGATACATGTCGTACTTCAAATAAAAGACCTTTGGGAACCCTGTGCCCGTCGTTTCGTGTTCCGTCCACGAGCCTTCCGCATTCTGCGTGCGCACCAGGTAATCGATGCCGCGGCGGATACTGGCGCGATGCGGGTCATCAAACGCGCACAAGCCCATCAACGCCCAGGCTGTCTGCGAGGCCGTGCTCGGGCCGCGGCCTTTGAAGACAGGATCATCATAGGTATTGCAGCGTTCGCCCCAGCCGCCGTCGTCGTGCTGCACGCTTTCCAGCCAGTCACGGGCCTTGAGCAACCACGGCTGGTTCATGTCGATGTTCAGAGCCCGCAAGCCGCGCAATACCTGCCAGGTTCCGTAGATGTAGTTCACGCCCCATCGGCCGTACCATGAGCCATCGGGTTCCTGCTGCTCGCGGATATAGGCGAGCGCGTCCTTGATTTGCGGATGACGCGTGCTGTAGTTCTCGTATCCGAGGAGTTCGAGGATGCGCGCCGTGATGTCAGCGCACTCGGGATCGAGCATGGCGTTGTGATCTGCGAATGGAACCTTCTCGAGAATGTTCTTCGTGCAATCCTTGTCGAACGCCGCCCAACCGCCGTCCTTGCATTGGAAGGCCATCATCCATTTCAACCCGCGCTGAAAGCATTCGTCGCGTTTTTTGACGTCGCGGGTTGGAACCAGGCGCAGCGCGAGCAGCACCATGGCGGTGTCATCGACATCAGGGTTCCACTTGTTTTCGTATTCAAACACCCAGCCGCTCGGCTCGACCTTGGTGGGATTTTTGTACTGCCAGTCCCCCTTGAAGCGGATTTCCTTGGACATCAGCCATTCCCCGGCAGCGATCATCTGCGGATGATCGGCGGGAATTCCTGATTCGCGCAGGCAGATCGCAACGATGGCGGTATCCCAGACGGGGGAGAAACACGGCTCGATGCGCACGCTGTTTTCTGTTTCGTGCTGCAGGCGCTTCAATTCCTTCCATTCGCGCATCAGGACCGGGTTGTCGTCGGCGTAACCCAACGCCTTCAGCGCAATGATGGAGTTCAGCATTGCAGGGAAAATCGCAGCGAGCCCATCGGAACCCTCGAAGCGTTCGAGCATCCATTGCTCGGCTTTTTTGAGGGCCTGCTTGCGGAACGGGTGAATGCCGTTCTGTGCGAAGACCTCGGCAAACTTGTGCAGGCGGTCCAGCCACAGGAAGAAGTTGCGCAATGAGAAGCGATCCGGATCGGGCGGGAGGGCAAGATCACGCTCGTGGAATCCAAGCGGGTAGAGTTCGTCCAGGTTCACCCGGTTGCGCGGAGGCCGCGTGGGCTTGAAATGGTTGATGATCGCAAGGGGCACGAGCATGGCTCGCGACCAATTGCTCATATCCCAGAAATTGACGTGGAACCACTTGCCGATCAGGAGCACTTCACACGGGATCGTGGGAACGTATTCCCACGGGTAAAGGCCAAGCAACGCGAGATAAAGCTTGGAAAAGGTGTTCATCCTTGGCACCCCGCCAAGGTTCAACGCGACCTCGCGGGCGCGCAGCATGCGCGGATCTGTAACGGGCACCCCCGCGAGTTTGAGTGCGAGGTAAGCCTTGATCGTGGCGTTCACCTCCGAGGGGCCGCCGTGATAGATGTTCCAGCCGCCCTCGGGCAACTGCATGGAAAAGATGTGGTTGACCGCCTTGCGCTGCCATTCCGGATCCACGCTGTCGTCCCAGTGGTGGAATGCGACCATGTCCGACACCAGGGTGGAGTCAACCATCAGTTCTCCGACCCAGAAACCTTCGGGTTTCTGAATCGAGAGCAAATAATCCTGCGAACGCCGGATGGCGTCCTCGTAATTCCCGGCACTTTTCTGCGGCACTTTGGGCCGCAGTGCCTCTCCCGCTCGATTCTGTTCAGACTTGGCAGACACGCACGATACTCTGCGAATCGACGTTCGGGCTGTAAAGAGTTTATTGAGTGTCGAAAGGGTGCAACCCCATTCAACTCCGGTTCCGAGCGGAGGAGAGGGCTGGGGAGAGGAGGCGCGTTTGACTTGGGATAGCACGACAGCAGGGGAAAAGATCAGAGCACCCTCTCCCCAACCCCACTCCCACTCCTCCGTCGCAGGCGAGGGGAGAAAGCAGCCGTGCGAGGTTTACTGCGCAACCCCGTCCGACTCCCTCTCTTCCGAGCCCAGACGTCCCCCGATCCTCAGAAAACTTCTGCGTGCAAGCCACTGACGTTGCGGACGGTGCGGGCGATTGCCGAGAGAGTTTTGAGGGGCAAATGGCTGCAGCCGGTGCGCTGCATCGGACGCGTGGCGGAGTAAATCTGCACCAGCGGAATTTCTGCGCCGGCGTTTTTCAGTTCCTTCAGGCGCTCCGCGTATTGGCGGATTTCGCGGACGGAGGGCGCCTTGCCGTTGATTGCCGGAAACAAGCTTTGGATCACTACGGGGCGGCGGCGTCCGACGAGGAGGATATTGTGGAGGACCTTCTTTAACGAAACCGCTCCGCCGTTCAGGCGTTGAACATATTCCTGTGTGCCGCCGTCCAGCTTCGCCCAAATCTCGTCCTCCCGGGTCAAATACTTCATCCCCTCCTGTGCGTTCGGCAGGTCGAGTGACATGGAATTGGTGAGCAACACGATCTTGAAGAATCCGCGCATGGCGCGAACGTGTGCCACGGCCTGCACGGCTTCGATGAAATGGCGCGAAAGCGTCGGCTCGCCGTCGCCGCTCAATGCCACGTGTCGCAACTGCAGCAGGTCGTCAGGCAGGCGCGCATAACGAGGCCACTGGCGCAGCCATTCCGGCGAGATCGTGTCCAGCATCGCATTCAGTTCATTCGCCATTTGGTCCACGTCCAGGCTGCAGTCGCAAACCGTCTTGCGCCGCTCCACCTCGCAATACAGGCAGTCGAGCGTGCAGGTGACAACCGGGTTGAGGTTGATGCCGATCGACAGGCCTTTGGCACGCGGCGAAATGACAAGGTAGACGAAACGATTCTTGAGGAAGTCGCGCGGAGAGCCGAACGCTGATTCCGTCCACGTGTCCGATAAAAGACCATGACCATTCCTGCTGCTGCCGATTGAAAGTAGATGCCGCTGTTCCATGGTCACCATCCTTTTGCGGAAGCGCGGCCGATCACTACCCGCTGATTGGCGGAAAGCGGCTGGATTTTGATTTTGAGCCTGTCAGCGTCGGGCGGGGCCGATCACCCGCTCCTGGGCGGGAGTGAGCGTCACTGGCCCGCGTAATCCCGAGAGCAGGGGTTCCCAATCCGAGGCGTCGAACACCCCATTCCTGCGATTCGCCGCAAGCCGGGCGGGGAAGTTTACGTTGTAAAATTTCTTCCATAGAACTTTGTTTCGATCCATGTCCGCAATGCGATTGGCCATGATATTCGATACACGGATCCCTAGAAGGTTGTGTGAATGCACCTTCGAACGCGGAACAAAAATGCGGAAGGGCGCTCCGATGAGGGTTGCCAGGCGCTCACCGTTCCAAAACACCTGCGCGCTGTCGGCGACTTCGCCAAGGTCGAGCCATAATCCCGCGGCGGCGTCATCAAGGGATGTGCTAAATCGAGTGAAGTACTCGGCGGTTCCAGAAAACTTTCTCCCTGCATCTCCGCCGAACTCAGTCCAGGACTGCAACTTTGACAGGTCGATCGTGCCCGGCAATTCCGGCCCGCCGCGCAGGAAGGTCACACGCCAGGGGCCGCTCAACTCCTGCGACTCGCCGGCTTCGATGTGAAAGCTGATCGCAGCATCGGCGGTGGAGCTTGACAGCGTTTGGAGAATCGCGCTTTCGCCCGGCGCGAGCTCCAGGTAAACGGCAGAATTGGATTCGCCCGTGGAACTCTTCGACGGCAGCAAGCCAATGTTGCCAGTCATGGCATCGAACAACGCTACACTGCCCGCAGTTCTCCCCAGCTGAATCCAGTCAGCGACGGCACGTTCGCCGCGGTTGGCGACAAAATAAAATGTTCCCAGGGCATTGATTCCCCTAAAAAATTGCAGGCCCGCATCCACCATGGTTTCCCGCGCGACGCCCGAGGCTTCGAGGCCAGCGCGCGCGGATGATGTTGCGAAGAGCGTGCCGTGTCCCATTTCAGCGGCCTGCACGCCACCGCTGCTCGTTTCAGTGAACGCGGCGTTCGCTGCGAGTGCTTTGAATTTTGCGCGCCGCGAATCCAGCTGGTGCAGCCCGGGAACGTCAGCTGGCAATCCATTCACAAACACGATCCGGGCGCCCTCTTTCGCGAGGACGATCAATCGTTGCATCGTGTCGAGCGGCATCCAGTGGCACTCGGGCACAAGGATTGCCTGATAGGCGCCTCCGCCGGCGCGAAGTTTTCCGCGCGAGAACTTTACGTGTTGCAGTTGGCGATCTGAAACCAAGTCAAAGGCAAACCCGCCCGCCTGCAGTTCTTCCGCCGTCTTCTGAATGTGACTGCCGCGCGGCATGCCGTCGAAGTGTCTCAGCAAATCGGGACCCCGTTCCGCGTATGCATCAGCTATCGGGAAATACAGCAGCACATCGTTGTCGTGCTTGCCGCTTTGGAGCACCGATTGGACGCGCGTGACGTATTGATTCAAGGTGCCAAAATCCTCCCACCATGAATTGCGCGCATTGAAATGAACGGCAGCGTAGAACAGCCATCCCGGCCAGGGTTCGTCTTGGGGCGAGTACGCCGTGCCGTGATAACACACGTGATTAACGCCTCCAATGAAGTAGAGATCAAGCGCGCGCTTCACATCCGAAAGTGTGGAGAGGAAATGCTCATTCAACCACGTTGCCGCTTCTGCCGACGCCAGGCGTTTTCCGGTTACATGCGCTGCGGAGCTGGCGAACTTGAGGCGAAGGATGTCAGTTCCCTCGGTTTCAGGGATGTCGCTTGCAGCATACAGGTCCAGGATATTTGCGGGCGAACCATGCGCCTGATTGCGAACCAGGGCGTCCTTGCGATGCGCCCATTGCCGCCACGGCTGCGTGAAGTTCTCCAACAGAAGGTCGGAAATCGTTTCGCGATAATCGTGCAGTATCCGCGCATTCACTTCGGACGATGCGTTTCCGAACAATGCGGGCAGATGTTCGCGCAAGTCGTAACCGCGGCGGCGGCGGAATTCTGCAAACAGGCGGGGCGTCCAGTCGGCCTGTCCGTTGGCGTCGTCCACTTCATACGAATCATTGAAGAACGCTCGAAGCGGCCGGATATCGCGGCGGGCGAGGGCGTGACCGAATCGATCCAGATAATGGTTGAGGGCAGCGGATGAAAAATGGTCGATGACGTTGCCTTCGCCGCCCGGCCCGGCCCGTTCAACCATCTTGCCGTGCCAGCCCTGGAAAACTGCGTAGAGAGTCCATTCGCCTTGAGGGGCGCTCCAGTCGAGCCGGCCGTCCGCGTCGACGCGCCGGGTGAGATCGAGGACAGCCCCCGACTTGGAGTAGGCGATCAGCGCCTGAAGGGGCAATGGCTTGGGAAATTTGACCTGATCGAGGGCGAGTGTCTGCAGGTTTGGGGTGTCCGCAATTGGATCACGCAGTCGTTCCAAAGCGATTCGCGGGGAACTGTCGAGGAGCTGCGGATTTTGCGCAGTGCCGATGACGCGCTCGCCGGGCGGGCGCAGGATTTCGCCATAGAGTTGATAAACCTGGTTGCCCACTGCGCGAATCAGCGGCGCGGCAGACAAGGTGACGGGTTCGTTCAGCCGTTCACCGTGCTTGAGTTGAAAGGTTCGGAACTCAACGTCCTTGCAGGCATGGGGTGCGCCGATCCATGGCCCGCCGAACGGCCAGCCGGTGCCAGTCGCCATGTCGACGCCCAGGTTGAGCCTTTCGGCTTCAGCCAGAGTGTGCGCGAACAGGTCCGTCCAGCGGGAAGAAAGATAAGGGACGAATTGTTGCTCCCGTCCTGCAACGCCGTAAATGGGCGTGATTTCGACGCCACCGATGCCGATAGCCTTTAACCCCTCGAGATCGGCTGAGAGGCTGTTGGATTCCACGCTGCTGCCCATCCACCACCAGCGGGTCCACGGGCGCATTTCACGCGTCACATCAGGCCACGAAAGCGCTGCATTTCCATCCGCAGGAGCTGACAACAGAACGAATGAATGCGTTAGGACAGAAACTAAGATCAGCGGTCGAAGAGTAGCGCGGAGGAAATCGCCGTGGGTCATGCAGACGAAATAGCTCTCTGCGCTTCAGGAGTCAACGCGTGCCTCCTGAAGCACACGGCTTCCACGTGCTTGAAGGTGGGGGGTTCCGAACTGTCGGCGGCCCACGCTTTCGAGCAGAACACCGCGTGAGTTCGATTCAATTTTCGCGGCGACCGAGCAGGTACCCGATGAGTCCCGCGGTAATGGCGACCATTGCCACTGAGGTCCACGCATACTCGCGCACGTAAAAATCGGCCATTGCGCTGGCTTCACGCGCTTTCATTGCGGCGCGGCTGCTCAACGTTTCTGCGGAGTTGCGAATGGTCTCGGCTGCTTCGCGCGCCCGATCCGTTGCTTGTTCAGCGATCTCATTTGTATTCATGCTGCAACCTGAACCGCAGCTTGAGAGGCGTCCACGTGGGGGATACCCGAATTCGGCAGCAGACCTGGAAGTCTGCAGTATGACGCAGGAGTTTTGGCGGGTTGCCCGCGAGGGGAGTTGAACGTTCAGCCTTGCGCGTGCACATAACCCACGTCGAATTGCCGAATTCTCAATGTTCAAACCCCTGCAACGCCGGTAACCTTTCGCGAAATTCCCGGTTCTAAACGCCGTATGCACTTCGCCCAACGCGCGCTGGATCCAAATTACCTTATGAAGCTGATGCGAGTCCTGAAATGCTGTTGTCTGCTCCCCGCCGCTCTTGCACTGTCCCTGGCCAATGCAGCCGATTTTCCCAGCCAATTCAAAGGCGCAACGCCGCTGGAGTGGTCGATTCGCATGGCGCAGTCGGAAATGGAACGGCGCGGCGACAATCTTGCGTGGAAGGAAGGCGGCCGCGCCAAATGGGATTACACGGCGGGGCTTTTCACGGAGTCGCTGCTGACGCTGCACACGCTGCATCCCGATCCCCGCTACGTGGAGTTCAGCAAGCGCACGATCGGTTCGTTTGTGAAACCTGACGGCGGCATTCAGGGTTACAAGCTCGAGGATTATAACATCGACAACATCAATCCCGGAAAAACCGTCATCACGCTCTGGGAACGCACGCAGGAAGAGCGCTACAGAAAGTGCGCTGAGTTGCTGCGCAACCAATTAAAGACGCATCCGCGGACGAGCGATGGCGGGTTCTGGCACAAGCAACGGTATCCAAACCAGATGTGGCTCGATGGCCTCTTCATGGGGGCGCCGTTTTACGCTGAATACGCGAAGCTCTTCAATGAACCCGCGGCGTTCGACGATGTGGCGAAGCAGTTCAGGTTGATCGTGAAGCACACCTACGATTCGAAGAGCGGCCTCTTCTATCACGGTTGGGATGAAAGCAGGGAGCAGGATTGGGCCAGCAAGACGACGGGAACTTCGTCCAATTTCTGGGGTCGCGGGCTGGGTTGGTTTTCAATGGCGCTCGTGGACGTTCTTGATTTTCTGCCGCAGGAACATCCCGGGCGCGCAGATATTCTGAAATCGCTGAAGCTCGTTGCCGACGGCATCGTCCGGCATCAGGACCCCGCGAGCGGTCTGTGGTGGCAGGTGATGGACCAGGGCGGCAGGGAGGGAAATTATCTCGAGGCAACGGCCGCGACGATGTTCACCTACACTTTGGCGAAGGCGATCAACGAAGGCTATCTGCCGCGCGACCCGTACCTGCAGCCGCTGCTGAAAGGTTACAGCGGGCTGATAGAACGGCTGCTCAAAGTGGAGGCGAATGGAAAAGTATCGCTCACCCAATGCTGCTCGGTGGCGGGACTCGGTTACGGACGCGATGGATCGTACGCGTATTATCTTCGCGAGCCGATCGTGAATAATGATCTCAAGGGCGTCGGGCCATTGATCCTTGGAGGAATCCAGATGCAGCGGCTGCTTGGGTTGCCCATGCGCGCAGAGTGGAAAGGCCTGGGCTCAGGCGGCGCGGCAGCAAGTATTCTCACAAATGAATGGAAGCTGGCCGACGAGATTCTTGCGCGCATTCAGGCGCCTGTTTTTCCGAATCGTGAATTCTCCATCGTCGGTTTTGGCGCGAAGTCCGATGGGCAATCGGATTCCTCTGATGCGATCCGCAACGCCATTGACGCATGCGTGAAGGCGGGCGGCGGGCGCGTCGTGGTTCCTGCCGGGATGTACCTGACGGGGCCAATTGAATTGAAGAGCCGCGTGAATCTGCATCTCGATGGCGGCGCGACGCTGTTGTTCAAGAAAGACCCCGCCGCATTCCTCCCAGCAGTGTTGTCACGTTACGAAGGAATGGATTGCTGGAATTACTCGCCGCTCATCTATGCCATCGACCAGGAAAACATTGCCGTCACCGGCGATGGCGTGTTGGACGGGCAGGCGGATCACGAAACGTGGTGGCCGTGGAAAGGGCAGGCGAAGCATGGATGGAAAACGGGCGGACCGCAGCAGAAAGCCGCCCGGGATCGGCTGATCAAAATGGTCGAGAACAACGTGCCCGTCGACGAACGCCGTTTCGGCGAGGGCGATTACCTGAGGCCCAGTTTTATTCATCCATATCGCTGCCGCAACGTGCTGATCGAAGGCGTGCGCATTCGCCGATCCCCCATGTGGGAAATTCATCCAGCGCTCTGCACCAACGTGATCGTGCGGGGTGTCGACATCGTGACGCACGGGCCGAACAACGACGGCTGCAATCCTGAAGCTTCGCGCGATGTGCTGATCGAAGATTGCCTGTTCGACACGGGCGATGATTGCATCGCGATCAAGTCGGGACGCAACAACGATGGACGGCGTGTTGGTTTGGCCTCGGAGAACATCATCATTCGCAACTGCACGATGAAGGATGGACACGGTGGCGTGGTGATTGGCAGCGAGATTTCGGGCGGCTGCCGAAATGTCTTTGTCGAGAACTGCGAAATGGACAGCCCGAACCTGGATCGTGTGCTGCGGTTCAAATCCAACGCCGTGCGCGGTGGGCTCGTGGAGAACATCTTCATGCGCAATATCCGCGTTGGCCGCGTGGCTGATGCGATCCTGCAGATTGACTTCGTGTACGAGGAAGGCGCGAAAGGCAGCCATCGGCCGGTTGTTCGGAATGTCGTGATGGAAAACATTACGAGCCGGGAAACGCCGCGCGTGTTGAACGTGGTGGGGATTCCGAATGGCGAGATCAGCAACGTGCGTGTCGTGAATTCAGCCTTCGGCAACGTGCAGCGACCCGACGTGATCAGGGAGGCGACGGATGTGAAACTGGTCGACTGCGTGGTTGAGAACGCGGGTGCTGCGGCAGCGAAGGCGGATTAAGCAGCGGGTTATCCGTAATTCCCGAGATGCGCCATTTGTGCCGAATTTTCAAGCACCTTTGCAACCTGCAAGGGTGACAATTCTGCATGCGCCGTTACGATGGACGCCGTTCAATACAGAATAACCCCAACAACCGCTGACTCATGAAACTCCCGATTACCCTGTCACTTGCGGCGCTTTGCGGCGTCGTCGCACAAAGCCAGGCTGCGACCCTTCTCAATGACACATTCGCCGACGGCGCGCGCAACGATCAGAATCTCCCCACGTCTTCGCAATGGTATCGCGGCGGCGTTGGCACGCTGGATGTGGTCGCTCCTGGTGGTCCATTGCGCGGCGACCTCGGCGCGGGAGCAACCGGCTCCGCGTCCTGGACAACTTACTTCGCCGGCGCAGGCAACGCGGTCGTGCTCGCGAATGCTGGCGATACGCTGCGTCTCACGTGGCAATTCAGTCTTACGGGAATCGGCGCTCAGAACAACAGCCAGAATTTCCGTTTGGCGGTGGTGGATACGCCCGATGCTAATCGACTCGCGGCTGACGGAGCACCTGGAAACGCCGCGTACGCGGGTTACGGAATGTTCATGAATCTCGCGCCCGTGCTGGGCAACTCGAATCCTTACCAGCTCATGGAGCGCGTTGATCCAAACACCGCGTCAGCCATGCTTTCAGCAGGTGCTTCCTGGGTCGGCTTGGGCAATGGCGCTACTACCGGGAATACAGGCTACGTCGAAGGCACGCAATACACGCTGACAATGGAATTTATGCGCAATGCCCTGGATGGCCTGGATATCACCTCCACCATGTCGGGTGGCAGCTTGAACAACTCGGGCACCGCGACGGTGAGTGTTTCGGATGCAACGCCAAACAGCTTCAGCTTCGATACATTCTCGATTCGCCCTTCGAACGCGACAGGTGCAGCCCAGATATTCGATACAGGGCGATTGACCGTCGAGTTCATCCCGGTGCCTGAGCCGAGCGCTTTCGCCCTGGTTGGCCTTGGGTTGGCTGGTCTTGCGATTCGCCGCTCGCGCAGGGCATAAGCCCCGCCTGTTTTTTGGATCACTCTCACGCGCCGGGAATTTTCCCGGCGCTTTTGTTTTTGGCGGAGCGCAGTTCAGCCTGCTTCGCTGTTAAACATGCGAGAATCCTTGGAACTCTCCCACGCGCGTTCAGTCCCAAGGTTCGACGCGGCCACTGACGCGGCGCGCCTTCGCTGTCAGTGATACGAGGCTGTGCGGAACTGTTTCGGCGAGACACCCGACGCCTGCTTGAACGCGACGCAGAAGCTATTGGCGCTTTGGAATCCGCACATGCCCGCCACAATCTCCACCTTCTGGTCCGTCTCAGTCAGCAGGCGTTTTGCGCGTTCAATGCGCATTCGCTGAAGCTCCTGTCCGGGCGTGCGGCCGAGATTCTCGAGGAAGGCTTTATGCAATCCGCGGCGTGACATCGCGGCAACGCCGACAAGATCCTTCACGCTGATTGGCTCATGGCAATGCTCCCAAATGAAGCGGAGGCTGTTCGCGACTCCCTTGTGATTCACGGCCAGAAGATCGCTGCTTTTGCGCGTAATCAATGTGGCGGCCGGAACGCGGATCGGCTGGTCGGGAGGTTCTCCACCGTGCATCAGCCTGTCCAACAACGCAGCGCCTGTATAGCCGAGTTGCTCAAGGTTTGTGTCGACACTCGAGATCGGAGTCAGCATGGCGTCGGGCGCGAGCAGATAGTTCTCGGCGCCCACGATTGCAACCTGTTCAGGAACGGTGATGCCCGCGGACTGGCAGCATTCCAGCACGTCCAGAGCGTGTTCGTCGTTGGCGGCGAACACTGCGAGCGGTTTGGTCGCCCGGCGCATCTGCGCGGCAATCCAGCTGCGCTTGCGGCTCCATTGCTCGCGATCCACGCGATAGGCCGGTGACTGATGCCATCGAATCCAGGCGCACGCGTGGCCCGCTTCCCTCAACGCGGCGACAAATCCCTGGCCGCGTTCCTCATAGGACCAATTGTCCGACTCGCTGTAGAAAAGGAAGTTCCGAAACCCCCGTGAAAGAAAATGTTCCGCCGCCATTTTTGCAGCATGTGCATGATCTTCGAGGACGCGGGGAAACTTGAGATGCGGACGCCGGCAGCTCAGGTCTACGGTTGGTTTTTTGGCATGAACGACAAATTCGGCGAGGTCATCGCCGGCGCCGAGCCATGCGAGGATGCCATCGCCATCCCATCCCCAGGGAATAATTTTTTCCCGTGCGAAATTGGCGGAGAGGTGCCAGTCGTGTTCCTGCGCATAGCGTTCGATTCCGCGATGCACCCGGTAATCGTACCATCCGAGCGCGGTAAGCACCCGCTTGCGGCGTTTGTGCATTGTAGCGCGAAGAATGACCAGTGTGTTGGAGCCACGCAACTGGTTTTCGTGTCGTGAGAACTGACGTGAAAAAAAGGACGCAATTCGTCGGGCGGGTGCAGTTTTTTCAAGAGCAAATGCAGATGCGGAACGTTGTTCCTGCTGGGGATCGCGACTATGGTGAATTCGCATCGACCCAATCTTATAACGACCATTCCCGCCGTATGATCCACAGCCCCCAGGTCCGACCCCTACTCCCCGCGCGTCCTTCGCGAACCCGTGGTTTCACGCTCATCGAGCTGCTTGTGGTCATTGCGATCATAGCCATTCTCGCCGCGATGTTGCTCCCGGCGCTGAGCAGTGCCAAGGAGCGTGCGCTGCGGGTCAACTGCGCCAGCAACATGCGCCAGGTGGGAATCGGTATTGGAATGTATGTTTCAGACAATCGCGACACGATGCCGATCTGCGGCTGGCCGAGCGGGCAAAATCCCTGGCAGACGTACAGCGCGGCTCGAGTGGCAGGCGATGGTGTCACGATTACGCGAGGGTTCATGAGCCTGGGGCTTCTCTTCCGAACGAAGGCGATTCCGGATGCCAAGGTTTTCTATTGCGCGAGCAACAAGCGGACGGGCGGGGAGAAATGGACCTACGAATACGCATCGCGCAAAGCGCCCTGGCCCTCGTCGCCGGATGCCGCGGATGAACAGGTGAAGACTGGCTATAATTATTATCCGCAATCCCGCGATGTCACTCCCGTTGGAGGCGTCCTATTGCCGAAACTCACGTTTACGCCAGTGAACCTGGAGATTGGCGGCCAATTTTCAATGGTGGTCATGAAGCAGTCGAACGCTGATCCCAACAAGAGTGTCTCCACGGATCTGGTGCACAGCAAGGAAGCGATTCCCCACAAGGCCAATGCCGGAGCCGGGGGGCTGAATGCGCTGTTCTCCGATGGCCATGTTGCCTTTCAAAGCTCCCGTGCCAATCCGGGAGCGTTCCAGGCCACGTTATGGGAAGACCCAGGCGGCGACTCGACGAGGTTCCGCACGCTGATGAATCTTTGGAAGCCATGATGCGGCGGCTGTGACTCGCTTTTGACCCGGCACCATGGAGTCCATGGTGCCGGTTTTTTTGTGCTGAACCCCGTGGCCGGCGCTCGGTGCGGCGGAAGCGGTGCAGATTTTTCACCGCTAAATGCACGCTCCGGGCATTGCTGGCGCGGAGTACCCGTTGCTAGGTTCAGATAACTCCAACCGAAACGCCTATGAGCAAGTCTGTTCAAGCAACCATTTCGGCATCCAACACTCGATTGAAATCGTGTCGTGACACGGCCCCGGACCGCGCAGCCTTCACGCTGATCGAGCTTCTGGTGGTTATCGCAATCATTGCCATTCTCGCTGCATTGCTCCTCCCTGCACTGAGCAGCGCGAAGGAAAAGGCGATGCGCGCCAGTTGCAGCAGCAACCTTCGGCAATCTGGTGTCGGGATCAACATGTATTCGGGAGACAACTCCGATGTTTTGCCAATTTGCGGCTGGCCGAGCGGGCAGAATCCGTGGCAGACCTACAGCGCCTGCCGTGTGCAGCCGGGGACCATGAATGTCACCCGCGGCTTCATGAACCTTGGCTTGCTGTGGCGAACCAAGCTCGTTCCTGACCCGCGCGTTTTTTATTGTCCCAGCAACAAGCGCGGAGCGGAAGATCGCACGTTTGATTATTACTCACGATCTCCGAACATGTGGCCATCCACGCCCGTGGGATCGACGGACGAACAGGTGCGAGCGAACTACAATTTTTTTCCGCAGTCCAAGGAGTTGAGCCCTGTGGGCGGAGTGCTGCTTCCAAGAGTAACCTACAAAAATGTCGTTCTCGAGTTTGGGGGAGATTTCGACATGATCGTGATGAAGCTAAACAACGTGGACCTGAACAAGAGCATTTCCACCGATCAAATCCATAGCGTTGCCACTGCCGCCCATAAACTGAGTTCGTCAGTCGCCGGATTGAATGCGTTGTTCGCCGACGGCCATGTCACTTACCAGAATGCGCGTCAGAATCCCACGGCCTTCAAGCTCTGGAAGGATCATGAAGTTGGGGGCGAACCCCTGGGCAATGATCCTCCGCCCAGCAGGACCTGGCGGACGCTGATGAATACCTGGAAGCCATAAGGAAAAAGAGCGCCGGCGAAACCGGCGCTCTCGCGATTACTTCACGCCAACTGCGCTCAAGGCGTGGCAAGCACCCGATAGAACCTTTGAGTCGTGGTAGAGATTGCTGAGTTGGTGTAGGACAGCGTTCCGCCGGTTCCAATCACCGTGGCGTTCGTTGTCCAGGAAGACGGCGATTCCAGGGAGGCCGACGACAGCACGTGGTAATTGACTCCGGTTTGTGACGCCCAATTGAGCCGCACGGAACCAGGTGCGAGCAGGTTCACACCAAGGCCGAACGGATTGAGGGGGATCGCAGCCGCAATCACTTCCACCTTGAATTCCGGGAACGTGAATGTGTCGGCCGACGTTTCGAGTGAATTGGGGCGGATCGCGAACGAGTCGAAGCGATGATACGCGTTATTGGTTTCGGTCGCGCTGTGCGTCCAATTGGTTCCGCCACCCGCGATCGAAGCGGTGACGTTCACCGAATTCATGCCCGTGCGGGCGACAGTGAATTCAAGCGTGTATTCCACCCCAGCCTGGAACGCCGGCGCATTGCTATAACCGCCGCTGGCGGGGCCGCTGCCCATCGAGGCGTAGCTTCCTGTCGTTCCCATGAGGTTTGAATCAAAAATGCCATTGCGAACCAGGAGCGAAAGCGGCGAGTTGGCGGTAAAGGTCGGACCAAAATCGACGCTTAACATGTAGCCTCGAACCCCGAATGCCCGGCCATTGCTGCCACTGATATCCGCAGCGTCCGCCGTGACACGCGTGCCTGCGTCGTAGTAATCAAACAATCCAAACCGAAGCGCAGCATTGTTTGTGTGGGAGGCAAAACTGTCGGGGATGAACGGAAGGGTGACTCGAATGGCTTGCCCGACATCCAGGTGAATAGGCTGGTCACCGGCGGGAACGAAGTATCCAAGCCACAGGCTTGAACTTCCTGTTCGCGGTGTGCCGACCAGGTTTCCGCCCGTATTGAATGCATTCAAGCCGCTGGATTCCTCACCCTCACCGGGAATCGTATACCACAGGGAGTTGCTCGGGGTGAGCGGCTCGTTGCTGCGAGAGTCAAAACCGAGTTCCGGGTCCGTAAACGTGTCGTGCATCACAAGGCCGTTCGGGCTCGCAACAGGCGCTGTAAGAGTCACGCTGGCGACTTCAGAGGTTGCCGATGAACTATTGCAGGGAATGTTCACAATCGCGCGATACTGGTTTCCATTATCGTCGGGCAGCCACAGGTTGGGCGTGGTGTAGCTTGAGAAGACAGCGCCCGGGATATCCATCCAGCTTGCGCCGTTGTTTTCACTGATCTGCCACTGGACGGTGGGGCTCGTTCCTCCAGCTACAACCCGAAACGTTGCCGTGATGCCCGCAACCTGCGTCAGGTTTGTCGGACTCGATGTGATCATCGCGGGTTCGCACAAGTCGGCTGGCGGCGTCACCTCCGCCCACGTGTTGGCAATGCGGAGCTCGTCCAGGTTTGCATTTTGTCCGCTCGCAACAATCCAGAATCGGCCGACGCCGGTGTTGCTCGTGTCATCGAGTCCGTCGGATGTGCTGACGCTGGGTGTGGGCACGCTCGCTTCGTCCACTCCGAAGGTTGAGGACGGAGGGTTGACCCACAAATCCTCCGTATCGGGAGTAGCTGCGGGCGCGATGATCTGCTGGCGAATCACGACGAGAAACGTCTGACCTGCGCTGACAGTTTCGGTTGCCCAGTTGGTCGTGGTGCCTCCCGCCCGGCTGAGCCCGAGTTGCACGGAGTTGCCGGATCGGCGCGCTTGCAAATGCCAGTGGAACGTGGCTGTCGACGCCCATCCGCTGTTCTGCCGGTTGGCAGCGGTGATGATCTGCCCGTCAGTTGAGACTTCGGAAATGCTGTTGAAGCGATACAGGAACGAATAGTAAACGTTTGTATTGATATCGGGCCGGAACGTTTGCGAGGGGACGAATCTGTTGTAGCTGCCGTTGTTGATGTTGCTGGCTGCAATCCACACCATGTCGCCTGTCGCCGCCAGCAAACCCAGGGCGGAGGCATCGAGGCTGCCGCTCCCGTTGGTGACAGTGATGAAATCCTGGGGAGTGTTCCACCCTGGTTCGGTCCCGGTGCTTCCGGTGCCTGCGGCGCCGAGTTCTCCCGTTTCATAATTGGCAAACGGTTCGTTCAAAAAGGTGATCGCCTGGGTGCTTGCGGTCAGCAATGCGCCGAGGCAGAGGACAAGAATCGTACGGCTTGGCTTCATAGGAATTGTTCTGGTTTGTCGATGGGCTGCATTCCAGTTGGGCGAAACACAGCAGGCAATTGCGCGATCACGAATAATTCCAACTCAGCAAAGAAGGCATGGCTTCAATACTGATTGGGATTACACGGGGTCACTCTAGCATGCAGCACAACAGCGTCAGCTAGGGAATATTGCATAACTGTTTGAAAAATGAGCACTCCCGGCTGGAGCAGAGACCTTATCTGACTTCTTCAAAGCGAAGCTTCAGACGGTAAGGCTGCGGCGGTACGGAGTACTTTTCCAGGACTCCCGGGCCGCAACTGCCATTGCCAAGACCGGATTGCGCTGCATCTAGCGACAGGACCACTGTACGCCGTTTTTCCAGTTCGTGCGGATGGCGGGCCGACGCAAGATCGGCTGCGGTGAAAGGGAGCGCGGAAAACGAGAACAACGCTTCAATTGCCGATACCTTCAAGCCAGCGCCGTTCCCGTCTTTCAATGTCAGCCACCGCGTGTCCTCGTGGTTTCCATTTTCCTGCGGGCGGACGTAGGGAACGTATTCATTGGTAACAGAACTTCGCCACAGACTGACATCGGCGCTCTCCTTTCGATCGGCGTAGTTTTCCCACGGACCGCGGCCAAACCATTGGAGATTCTGAAACATTCCGTCCAACTGCAGCACGACACCGATGCGCGGCAAAGCGGGCAGGACCCCGAACGGCTCAAAACGGTTGTCGTGATCGAGGACGCCCTCGGGGTGAATGGTCCATGTTTCAAAATGCCGATAACCAGCGCCGTTCGATGCGGTCGTGCGCGAGACAATGTGAATACGTATCGGCGCGGACTCCTGCACTGAGAACGAATCCAGCGTGCGAGTCGCCTGGTCAAGGCCGGCCTGCCGCCAATCGCGTGCAAGCCATCGGCCAAAGCCGCGGTCGTTGTCCGCCGGCGCGCGAAAGAATTGCAGCACCGGGCCGCTGTTGCTGCCGCCAAGGAATTCGCGCCCTGAATAAAGCAGCGAACTCAACGTGCCGTTGTTGACATTGAACCGAATTGAAAACGTGTCGCCCGCGATTGCGAGCGATTCATTCGTGCGCGTCAGTCGCAGCCCCACGTTGCGTCCGCGTGAGTTATCGAACCGGGTCTCCCGCTGGGAAGAGGCAGCCTGGGTGGATCGAACGTTGATGGGCATCTGCTGCCACGCGACTTCGTGTCCTGCAGGCGCCCAATCCGTCTGGTGCCGGAGGTGAAAACTTAAGCGAAGCCAATGTTCCGCGCCGCGCCGCGTGGCGGTTCCAGCCGCAGGAATGAACAGAAGATTCGTCCCGCCTGGACGCAGCACCATGGGATTGGCGATGCGGGACTCGACAACCACTCCGTTGCTGCTGACCGTCCATCGAGGTTCGAGATCGCGCAGGTTCAAAAACGAGTGGCGATTCACAACTTCGATTTGCAATCCGCGACGATTCCGGCCCGCCAGGCGAATTCCGACGGGTTGGTACACCTTCTTCACTTCCCAGTATTTCGGATATTCATCGCGATCCGAAGTCACAACGCCCTTGATGCTGAAGATCCCATGGTTCGGCACATCGCCAAAGTCGCCGCCGTAGCCGATGAATCTTTTTCCGTCGGAAGATACCTTGCGCAAACCCTGGTCGCACCATTCCCAAATGAACCCGCCGAGCAATCGCGGATGTGAATAGATTTCATCCCAGTATTCCTTGAGGTTCCCGATGGAATTGCCCATCGCGTGGGCATACTCACTCGTGAGAATGGGACGATGGTCGTTCGGATAACGGGCCATCGCGAGCAAGTAGTCCCAACGGGCGTTCTCGGGAGCGTCGGGTTTGAGATAGGGCTGCAGCACGCGCGGATAGAAGCGGCTGATCACGTCGACGCTGTCAGGATCCGGCGGAGGAAGATTCCGTGCGTTGGACGCGGAAGCGGTGGGTGAACTTGAGCCAGGGAGAAGTTCGCGTTCCCGCGCTTCGCCTTGCGCCCCTTCATAATGGATGGGGCGGGTTGGATCGAAGGAACTCAACCAAGCTGAGATTGCGGCGAAATTGGGGCCGAACCCGGATTCGTTGCCCATGGACCACATGATGATTGAAGGGTGATTCTTGTCGCGTTCGGCCATGGCAATGGCACGTGAGAGAAACGCGTGGTGCCAGCCCGGATCGTTTGCGAGGTATCCACGCGTTCCGTGCGTTTCAATGTTGGCTTCGTCAATGACATACAGCCCGTGACGATCGCACAGCTCATACCATCGCGGATCGTTGGGATAATGCGACGTGCGGACGGCGTTGATGTTGGCGCGCTTCATCAGGAGGATGTCCTGCACCATGCGATCCACGGCTACTGCATGGCCCCGGTCAGGATCAATTTCATGCCGATTCACGCCTCGAAGCCGGATGGGCTGGCCGTTTACGAGGAATCGGCCATCTCGAATTTCAATCTCGCGAAAACCGACGTTGCAACTGACGGCTTCAACGATGTTCGAAGCCGAATCCTTGAGCGCTAGGACCAGCGTGTAGAGGTTCGGTGTTTCTGCAGTCCACTGTGACGGCCTTGCCACAACCCCTTCCATCAGGGCGAATGTTGGCGAACCGCGCTGAGGGGTGAGATCGTTCAGGATCGACGGCGCAAAATTCTGGTTCAACAACGACGCAGCATCGCGTTTCAACGCCTGCATTTCAACCGGACGCAGCTGTTCATCAAACAAAGTCGCTTCAATCGTCCAGCCGGCAAGCGACTGCGTTGTGTGGCTTTCGAGCTCGGGTTTGATTTGCAGCGTAGCGTCGCGATAATCGGCATCGAAATCGGTCCGTACTGCAAAGTTGCGAATGCGCACGGGCGCGGTGGAGTAGAGGCAAACGTCGCGAAAAATTCCGCTCAATCGCCACATGTCCTGATCCTCCAGGTAGCTGCCATCGCACCAGCGATAGACCTGCACCGCAACCTGGTTGGTTCCCGCGGCCACATGATCAGTGATGTCGAACTCCGCAGGCGTGCGGCTGTCTTCGCTGTAGCCGGCAAATTGGCCATTGATCCACAGGTAAAATGCGCTGTCGACGCCTGCGAAGTGAATGAAGACGCGGCGCCCGTCCCATGCAGCCGGCAGCTCGAATGTGCGACGATAGGAGCCCACAGGGTTGCGTTCCGTGAATGCCGTGAAATGGGTGGGCGGAACAGAAGTCACGCGGGGCGGATCGATTCGGAACGGATATCCCGCGCTGACGTATATCGGCGTGCCGTAACCGCGCATTTCCCAATTCGAGGGCACGTCGATGTGAACCCATTGCGAGTCGTCGAACCTTGATTCGAAAAAGTTGGTGGGACGCGAGTCTGGCGTTGGAACCCAGTGAAAACGCCATGCGCCATTCAATGATTGATAAAATGCCGAACGTGTTGGATCGCCTGTAAGAGCGGATGTGACGTCGTGGAACGGTGTGAACGTGGCGCGCGGCGGCTGTTTGTTGATTTGGTTGACCTGCTCGTTTTCCCACTCGCGGGCGAAAGAGGTTGCCCCGCAGAGCAGCAGGACCATGGCGAAAATCAGTGGTGAGCAGGTTTGGAAGTCTGCGCTGCTCGTAGCGCAGGTCTCCGAACCTGCTGTATCTCCGGCTTCCGAGTGCGCTGAGCCAAACCGCGCACGGGAAGTTTGGAAACCCGCGTTACACCGAGTTTTCAAGTCTGCGCTGCGATGCGTGGGGGTGTTCACTTGGCGAGAGCTTAGTCAGTCAGGCGGGATGCAGCAACGGGCGAGGCAATTTCATCAACGCATTTGGCGATTTTCCATTCACGCAAAGTGTTGGTTCCTTGAAGCCGTTCGTTATGCTGGCGGCGGCTCAAAAACTCATGGAACGCATCCGCGCCATCTATCGGATCGAAACGCCGCTGCCGCTCGAGAAAGCCGCCGCAATCCTCGCTGGCGAGCAATCCTCCGGCACGTTCGTGGAAGTGCCAGGCGAAACCGCCGAACTGAAACACCGTTTCGCGGCGCGCGTGGAAAGCATCACACCCCGGGAGGTGCTGCCGCACCCGAGCCTTCCTGGTTGCGGGGAGGGAAACCAATCCTACCAACGCGCGGACATCGTGGTGTCGTGGTCGATTGAAAACATGGGATTCAATCTGCCGACGCTCGTTTCCACGGTTCAGGGGAACCTCTACGAGCTCTCCCAATTTTCCGGACTCAAGCTGCTTGATCTCGAGCTGCCGCCTTCCTTTGTGTCCCAATTTCGCGGACCGAAGTTTGGAATTGCAGGGTGCCGCGAGCTGACGGGCGTTCACGGACGGCCGCTCATCGGCACGATCATCAAGCCGAGCATCGGCCTCGCGCCAGGACAAACGGCGGAACTCGTCCGCGTGCTGAGCGAAGCTGGAATTGATTTCATCAAGGACGACGAACTCATGGCTGATCCGCCGCATTCACCCTTCGACGATCGTGTCGATGCCATCATGCGCGTGATCCATGCGCATGCCGATCGGACGGGCAAAAAGGTCATGTACGCGTTCAACATCAGCGACGAATTGGATCCGATGTTGCGCCATTACGAGAAGGTGGTTCGCAGTGGCGGCACCTGCGTGATGATGTCGATCAACAGCGTCGGGTTGTCTGCGGTGAAGAAGATTTGTGACGTTGGACAGCTGTCAGTTCACGGGCATCGCAATGGCTGGGGTGCCCTGAATCGGCATCCACTTTTGGGAATTGAATTCGGCGCATACCAGAAATTGTGGCGCATGGCAGGAGTGGATCAGCTTCACGTCAACGGCATCGCAAACAAGTTTTGGGAAAGCGACGATTCGGTCGTGCGCTCGATCGAGGCTTGCCAGGCGCGGCTGCAAAACACGTCTGCAATCCTGCCAGTGGTGTCGTCGGGCCAATGGGGCGGGCAAGCGCCCGAGACGTATCGTCGAACACAAACGGTGGACCTGTTGTACATGGCGGGCGGCGGAATCATGGCGCACCCCTCGGGGCCGGCAGCAGGCGTGCGGTCGTTGCGGAAATGGTGGGAGGCTGCGGTTGAGGGGCTGTCCATGGAACAGGCGGTCGAGGCGTATCCCGAGCTAAGGTTGTCCCGGGAAAAATTCGGCGGAAGCAAGCGATCGAGCTGACGCCACGCGCATGAGCCTGCTCCTGACATTTTATGGCGATGACTTCACGGGGTCGACTGACGCGCTGGAGCAGTTGAACATGGCAGGCATCCAGTCCGCATTGTTTACTTCGCCGCCAACGGCCGAACAGATGCGGCGATTCGATGGGCTGCAGGCGATTGGCGTCGCGGGGCGCACACGCGCGTTGCGGCCGAAAGCGATGACTCGAGAACTGCGGCCAGCCTTTCAGCGTTTGAAGGACCTGCGGCCGCGTCATGTTCATTACAAGGTTTGCTCGACGTTCGATTCATCCCCTGATGCCGGCAATCTCGGCACTGTGATTGCATTGGGATTCGAGGTGTTTCAAACGCGATTCATTCCCATCCTCGCGGCTGCTCCCGCGCTCGGCCGATTCACCGTGTTCGGAAATCATTTCGCGCAATTTGGCATCGGCAGCGGCGGGGAGATTCATCGGCTGGATCGGCATCCGTCCGTCAGCAGGCATCCGATCACCCCGATGCGTGAGGCGGATCTGCGTTTGCACCTGGCAAGACAGACGAAGGAAGCCGTTGGCCTGTTTGACGTCCTCAAGCTTTCACTGCCAATGCAAAAGCGAACAACCGCTCTTGAAGGCCTGCTGGCTGCTGGGGCGCGCGTGGTGTTGTTCGACGCATTGACCATGGACCACGTGGAGCGCGTGGGTGAACTGATGGATGCGTTTGCGAGTGAACAGGCCCCGATGTTTTCAATGGGTTCGTCCGCAATTGAAACGGCACTTGCCAGCATGACGAGCAAACGGCCGCGAGCGGTGAAGCCTCGCCGCACTGGAATATCTGCGGGCGAACCAGTGCTGGTGGCCTCGGGCAGTTGCTCGCCTGTGACGCTGCGCCAGATAAGGTCTGCGGTCCGCAGCGGGTTTGTTGAAGTACCGCTGGACGTGCGGGCGCTGGGAGCGGCAAGGAGCCGCGCAAACGAAATTGTCCGCGCGTCGAACGCCGCGTTGGCCGCGCTCGAAAAAGAACGCAGTGTTGTGATCCATACGACCCGTCACGGCCGCGCCGAACGACTGTCGAGCCATTTCCCGAAAGGCACGGCTGAGGTTCTTGGGAATGCGCTCGGTTCCGTGCTCCGGAATGTCCTGGCGAAAAATCGGGTTCACAGGGTGTGCCTTGCTGGAGGGGACACGTCGAGTTACGCAGCCCGTGCGCTAGGTTTGGAGGCGCTTGAGATGATCGCGCCGTTGACACCCGGGGCGCCGCTGTGTCGTGCGCGCGCTCCAGGTTCGCCGCTCGATGGGCGTGAGGTGGTTTTCAAAGGCGGGCAGGTGGGAGTGGAAAATTATTTCGAACAGCTATGAAAAAGACGCTTGGATTGGTTCACACATCAGCGACGCTTGTTCCTGTATTTGCGGCGCTGTGCAAGGAGAAGCTGCCGAATGTCGAGACCTTCAACATCGCCGATGACAGTCTGATCAAGGATGTGATTCGCCGAAACGAGCTCACGTCCCAGACAGCACGGCGGGTCGTTCAGCATGTGGCGTCGGCTGCCGAGGCTGGCGCCGATTTGATCCTTGTCACGTGCTCCTCGATTGGCCGCGCAGTGGAGACAGCTGCCGGGCTGGTGAACGTGCCCGTGCTGCGGGTGGACCAGCCGATGGCCGACGAAGCGGTTCGGCTGGGCACTCGCATTGGCGTCGTGGCGACTTTGCCCACGACACTGGAACCCACGGCCGATCTCATTGCGCGGCGCGCTGCGATCATTGGCAAGAGAGTTGAGGTCACATCCCGGCTTTGCGAAGGCGCCTTTAATGCCTTGATGAGTGGAGACGCTGCGACGCACGACGCGATGATTTCGGCAGCGCTGCAGGACATGGCACAGAAGGTGGAAGTCATCGTGCTTGCGCAGGCATCGATGGCCCGGGTGGTCGAGGGGCTGCCTTCGGAAGCGCGGCGTGTTCCTATCCTTGCGAGTCCGCGTCTGGCGATTGACTACGTGGCTCAACGCATGCAAGGCGCGGCGGGGTCGATATGAACCCCGCCTGGCAAATGCTGGCGGCGGCTGCCGCTGTGGCGGCTGCGATTTCCCTGCGATTTGTTCCAAAATTGCGCAGCTACCAATTCACTGCATGGATCATTGCCGCGGTCGTGTGCGCAATGATTTATCCGCAGCGCTTCCTCCGGATTGGTGATGTGGATCTCCGCAACAAGTGGCTGATCCTGTTCATTGTGCAGGCGGTCATGTTTGGAATGGGCACGCAGATGAAGCTGGCGGATTTCAAAGGGTTGGTGCGGATGCCGTGGGCGGTGTTCATCGGCGTTGCCGGGCAATTCACGATCATGCCGCTCCTGGGTTTTGCGCTGACCAAGCTTTTCCAATTCGAACCTGAGATAGCGGCGGGTGTGATTTTGATCGGCTCGTGCTCCGCAGGCCTTGCTTCGAACGTGATGGCCTACATCGCGAAGGCGAACCTGGCATTGTCGATTACGATGACTTCGATAACGACGATGCTGGCGCCGGTCATGACGCCGTTTTGGATGCGGCTGCTCGTTGACGAACGCGTTGAGAGTTTGAGTTACGTGAGCATGATGATGGAGATCATCAAAATAGTCATTGTTCCGATCGCCGCGGCGCTCCTGCACGATTATCTCGGGTTCGCCTCGGAGCGGGGGAGAAGGATTGTGCTTTCGCTCGCGCTGGTTGCGGTGGGGTGGCTGGCATTTCTGGCGCTGGGCGGATGGCCATGGCTTCAGCTGGCGTTGTCTGCGGACGCGCTGCCGTGGGTGGGAGCGGTTGGATTTGTGCTGGCGGCGATTCCCGTCGGGGTCATCTACCATCAACTCACGCGATTTTTGCCTGTCTTGCCACGAGTGATGCCGGTGCTCTCGATGGCGGGCATCGTCTATTTCACCACCGTGACGACTGCGGCTGGCCGGAACAATCTGCTCGAGGTTGGCGGGGCCCTCTTTTGCGCGGCCGCGTTGCACAACGTGTTCGGCTACGTGTTCGGTTACGGATTGGCGCGTTTATGCAGGCTCGACATGGCATCGTGCCGCACGGTTGCATTTGAGGTCGGCCTGCAGAATGGCGGAATGGCGTCGGGCATCGCAGGCGCGATGGGCAAGCTCGGGACTGTGGGCCTGGCGGCGGCCATTTTCAGCCCGTGGATGAATGTCAGCGGATCCATTCTCGCCAATTACTGGCGAAAGAGGGCTGGAAAGACGGCAGAATGCGGGAGTCAGGTTGTGATCACCTGAAGGATTTGAATTGCGCCTTTGATTTCATCTCCGCGCTGGAGCCCGCGCCAGGTTCCGCGGTTATCCCGGAACGCCAGCCGGGAATTCCCATTGCACTTGATCAATGCCCGTTCTGTTCGTTGGCGTATCGCACCGGATTTCTGCTCTGGCTGCACGTGGCTCGTCATGAACACAACGTACATCAGCGCACGCCTTCCGCTAACCGGATTTGGCCAGGAAGCTACGCATCTTTTGGCGCGATCGCGGGCTGGCAACTGGGAATTCAGATTACCCGGCGCACAGCCTGCTGCCATGCGTGATGCAGGGCAGTTGCCTGGGCGGAATCCAGCTTTGGAGCGTAGGAGATGTGTGTGTTTCCGATGCGCTCCAGATCCTGCAGCGATCCGCAGATCTTCTGGTTCAGCAATCCATTCAGCGCAGCGCCCCAGGCGCACAGTTCGGTGGTCTGCGCAACGGCGAGTTCGGCACGAGTGATGTCCGCACTGAATTGCATGAGAAACTGGTTGCGGGTTGGACCTCCATCAGCAGCAATCCGGGTGACGCGATGCCCTTCCGCGCTCATCATGTCCAGGACGTCGCGAAGCTGGTACGCGATGGACTCGAGGGCGGCGCGGACGATGTGTTCGCGCCGGGTGTGGGCGCTCATGCCGAGAATTGCGGCGCGCGCATCAGGAGACCAGTAGGGCGCGCTCAGGCCTGCGAAGGCGGGGACGAGATGCACACCGCCGTTGTCGGGCACAGAGCACGCCAGAGCTTCGACTTCCGAGGCGTCGCGGATCAGTCCCATTTGATTCTTCAACCATTCGATGGTGGCCGCGGAGAAGTTGATGAGACCTTCAAGCGCGAAAGTGGCCTGGCCATTGAGCACCCATGCCAGGGCCAGCACGCTTCCCTTTTCAGGCAGGCGGAATGCGCTGCCCACATTCAGCATGACCGACGTTCCTGTTCCGAACGTGGCTTTTGCGGTTCCCGGCGTGAAGCAGCGCTGGGCGAAGAGAGCTGCCTGTGAATCGCCCATCACCCCTGCAATTGGAATTGGGTTTGGAAGCAGGCCCTCGAGATCAGTATCGCCGAACTGAGCCGCGCTTTCCCGCACTTCAGGCAGAGCGCGAGAAGAAACTTCGAAGAGGTTGCACAGCTCTGGATCCCATCGAAGTTCGGCGATGTTGAACAGAAGCGTGCGGCTGGCGTTGGTGAAATCGGTGGCAAAAGTTTTTCCATGCGTGAGGCGATGGATAAGATAGGTGTCGATGGTTCCAATGACCGCTTCACCGGTTTTAAGCTTTTGCGCGAGGCCGGGTTTTTCCTGGATGAGCCACTTGAGTTTTGAAGCCGAGAAATATGTATTAATCTTGAGCCCGGTCTTTTCCCGCACGGTGCTTTCATGGCCGGAACGAATGAGATCGGCGCAAATCCCATCGCCGCGGCGGTCGAGCCACACCAGCGCATTGTGCAAGGGTTTGCTGGTTTTACGGTCGAAGATGAGGATCGTTTCGCGCTGGTTCGTCAGGCTGAGGAAGCTGATGGGATGGCGATGTTGTTCCACCACCTCCCTGAGGACGGCGAGCGTGTTCTGCCAGATTTCTTCAGGGTCGTGTTCGACCCAGCCGGGTTGCGGGTAGAGTTGGCGGTGCTCGCGGCTGGCCCGGGCGAGGACTTCGCCTTGCGGCGAAAAGACGAGCGCTTTGGTTGCAGAGGTGCTTTGGTCAAGGGCTAGGAGCATGGGACTAATGAGACTAATGGGACTAATGGGACTAATGGGACTAATGGGACTAATGGGACTAATGGGACTTATGGCGGCGGCGGGCTTCGAACATGCGTTCGCGGAGGCCGCCGTGCCGGGTGAAATCCTGCTCGAGACGAAGGATCTGGCGATCAAGGAGGTAGTTCGCCTGGTGAATGAGACAAATGGCGATGTTGGCTACGATCTCCGCAGGACGGCTTTCCGCAAACGGACGAAAGATCTCGTACGTAGAGTCGGGCCGGCTGCCAAGTTTGCGCACGTAGAGAGCCTCTGTTGAGTTCTTGTCCCAGATGTTCAGTTCGCGCGCGCGTAGGAAATCGCCGTAATCGAGCAGAAGTTCTTCCAGGCTGGCACGAGCCACGTTCGTCAGCTTGATTTCGGTTTCCTTCGAGGTGCCTGAGGCTTTTGAGGCTTCGGAAATGTTCTGCTTTCCGGATCGCGCTGCCTGAACCATCTGGTCGATCGTCCGGTCTCGTCTTTCGAAAAAGCGCTTGCAAAAGGTGAAAGTCAGGTCGTAGATCATCTCTGATTTCCGGTAGGACAGAAGCTCGCGGTAGTTCCCGTGCGGCGGTATGAATCCCTCTTGCATATGTTTTCCCTTTTTTCCCCATCAGTCCCATGGATCCTATAAGACCCATGGGACTCATGGGACCCGTGCCTTTATAACCACTGCCGACAAACTTTCCATCGAAATTCCGTAATGGCGGAAAATGTCCGCTTGCGAACCTGTGACGGTTTCTTCATCTGGAATGCCTACCATGCGGAACGCCACGTGCACGCCCGCCTGCATGAGGAGGCCGGCGCACGCTTCGCCCAAACCGCCGTGAACGCTGTGCTCTTCCACCGTGATTACTGACCGGCATTCGCGGGCCGCGCGCAGGATGGTCTCTGCGTCGAGCGGTTTCACTGTGTGCACACTTAAAACCCTGGCGCGAATGCCGCGCTCTTCCAACGCCGCCGCTGCCAGCACGCAATGCACAACGGTCTCTCCCGTCCCAATAAATGCAACATCGTTGCCGTCGCCCAGCTGGATCGCCTTGCCGGCTTGAAACTGTGTGCCTGGCGCGTGCAGCGTGTACATGGGCGCCTTGCCGAAGCGCACAAAGACCGGCTTTGATGCGCGTGCGGCGGTTAGGATGGCCTCCCGAGTTTCAAAGTTGTCCGCGGGAACGATGATGCTGATGTTATTGATCGCGCGCAGAACAGCGAGGTCGTGCAACGAATGATGTGTGCTGCCGAGCGCGCCATAACTGACGCCGGCACTGATCCCGACCAACACAGCAGGGACGTCAGAATAGCAGATGTCGTTCTTGATTTGCTCGAGCGAGCGGGCGGTGAGAAAGCAGGAAGGTGAAACCCCGAACGATTTCTTCCCGCACGCAGCCAGCCCGGCCGTGATGCCAACCAGATTCTGTTCAGCAATGCCGACTTCGATCAGTTGTTCCGGAAACGCCTTGCCAAAAGGTGCGAGCTTGCCGGAGCCGCGTGAGTCGCTCGTTACCGCGACAATATTGCGATCGGCGCGCGCGAGTTCCTCCATGGTTGCCGCGAACTCGTCCAGGTTCGCGCGTCCCATGCTCAGGCCAAGCTTCTCGGCCATGGCTGTTGCAGCCGTCGAAAATATTGAAGGGGCAGGGGCGCTCATGAATTTTTTTGCAGCCGCTGTTCCGCCGCAGTGAGTTCATCTAGGGCCTGCTCCAGTTCGGTGGCGGTGGGCACGCCGTGATGCCACTTCGGCACGTTCTCCATGAAGCTGACGCCCTTGCCTTTCACTGTGCTGGCAAGGATGAACGTGGGCTGCCCGGGCGCAGGCGCGGCGCTGAGCGCCTCAACCAGGTCCGCGAAATTGTGTCCGTCGACGGTCCGCACCGCCCACCCAAAAGCACGCCATTTGTCCTCGAGCGGCTCGTTGCAACACACATCACGCGTGTGGCCAGTGATCTGCAGCGTGTTGTGGTCAAGGATCGCGACGAGGTTATCGAGCTTGTGATGCGAGGCCGCCATGGCAGCCTCCCAGTTCGAACCCTCGGCCAACTCTCCGTCACCGAGCAACGTGAACACGCGGTAATTGGCGCGATCCATTTTCCCGGCGAGCGCCATCCCGAGGCAGATCGGAAGACCGTGGCCCAGTGCGCCCGTGTTCATTTCGATTCCGGGAATGTGGCGCGTCGGGTGGCCCACGAAATGGGACTGATAGCGGCAGATCTTGTCGAGTTCGGTTTCAGGGAAGAAGCCGCGATCCGCGAGAACGGTGTAAAGCGCTTCAACGCAGTGTCCCTTGCTTTGGACGTAACGATCGCGGTGCGGGTGCAGCGCATTCTGCGGCGAGATGTTTAGCACCTGGTTGTATAGGGCCACCAGGATATCGATGCAGGAGAGGCCGCCACCCGTGTGTCCGGCGCCTGCATGACGAATCGCCTGCAGCATGCGTTTGCGCAGGCGCAACGATTTGAGCTGGAGGTCCAGGAAGGGGCGTTGTTCAGCCATGCCGGTGCACTTCCCATCCGAAATAGTTTCCAAAGGCCTCCTCGAGAATGGCCGCGCTTTGGGAAACGGTCATCACGACATGGTGTTCAAAGCCGTTGCGGCAAACGTAGTTCATCAGCTTCTGCAGGTTCGGCACACGCGCCACAGCTCGATTGCCGAAGGTGTCGAGCGGATCATTTGTAAGCTCGCCCTCGCCCACATACGCGCGGATGCAACCGTCCGTATCCGCGGTCGTGATGCGTCCGAAGGTCAGGGGACCCCCGGGTGTGCGCCCTTCGAGTGCGCCATATGTGTTCTCCACGCCAAGCGTGCTGCCGAGAATCGGGGCGTTGGAAATCTTGATGTCGGGCAGAAAGCTCTTCGCCCAGTTGCCGCAATGGAAGAGCACGCACTTTTCGTCGTCATCGGCGTAGTTATTGTTCCAATCGACGAGCGCCGCAGGCGTGTTGCCTGCCAGTTGCATGGCACACATCGTAAGCACGCCGGTGACATCGACCTCGCACGCACTTGGCATGAAACGATCGCTCATCATGCTCATCAGCGTGCAAACGTTGCAGCCGTAATTCTGTTGAACCGAGGTCCAGCATTGAATCGCCGTTGCGTCGAGCGCGTTGGCGGTCATCCAGTCGGCGAGCACGACACCCATTTTCGCCATCTGCACGAGCTTGTCATGGGGAACGCCCGGGGCAGGCGCGTAGCTTTTGATTTCGTCGAGCTTTGCTGCGACGGACGGAACCGACAGATCAAGCTTGTTGGCATTGCCGATGATTTCGGAAAGATCAACCGTGGTGACGCTGATGCCGTGCCGCTCCAGGATTTTTTCCGAGTAACGAACGGTGTTGAACGCGCCTGGCCGCGCGCCGACGGCGCCGAGCCGGACACCGCGCATGCCGTTCACGACGCGGCAGACGCCCATGAACTGCTGCAGGTCCTGCATGAAGCTTGCGGACGTGGGATGCGATACGTGTTTGCTCGTGAGCGTGAACTTGATCCCGGCCTGGACCAGGTTGTTGCACACGGATATTTTGCCGCAGTAAGCATCGCGCCGTCGCGCAGGGGAGAGTTGCTTGAGGTCGTCGGGATAACCCTGGATCAAAACCGGCACGTTCAGCTTTGCCATCTTGAGCGTGTCAGCAACTCCCTTTTCATCGCCGAAATTCGGAAGGCAGACAAGGATCCCATCCATCTCGTGACTGTGCCTTCGGAAGAGTTCAGCGCACTTTCGGGCATCGGCGTGGGTCTCCACACCACCGAGCTTGGAGTCATTTTCGTCCAGCTGAATGGCGCGAATGCCGAGTTTCGCAAACACACCTGCCATGTCCGCCCGCGCCTCCGTAATGAGGTGATCCGGGAAAAAGTCGCGATTTCCGTAAAGCACGCCGAGCGCGAACGGCTTGGAATTGAGGGCTTTCATAGTGCGTGGAAAGACAATTCCCTGCGGGCAATTGATGCAAGCCGTTTCTGGCTGGTGGCATTTTCCATAAATCTTTTGGCCCTTTTAAGATGACCGAATTCGGGGCTTTGGGTTACAAGAGAAAGGCCTCCAAACAGGTCTATGCTATCGCTCACAAACAAATGTCGGTTGCGTGTTGCCGTCATGGCAATGTCAGCATTGCTTTGCGTGGAGTCAACGCGGACGTTCGCCGCGGACATCGTTGCCGGGACGAATCGCTTTCAGGGTGAGGTCATTGTCCTCGCCCCGGAGGGCTTCACTGTCGACGAAAGGAGCGCCGCGCAGTTCAATGTTTCCCTGCGGGAATCCGCTGAAACGCTATCAGGATCGCGCATGGCGCATCGCGCCCTGAAGCAAACAACCGAAGCCGCCCGGCGCGGCCCGAGCGCGGATAACCCGCACTTTGCTGTGCGCTTTGCAATGCCGATTCCGCCCGAAAACGACACCAACCTCATCGGCGCATTGCTGGGACTGGATGCGAATGTGCTCGCCCACAACCATTCGCCTGGATTCGCGGTCCTTCCAAACGGCGATGTGCTGGCGATTTATTTCAGCGCAGAGGGGCCGCGCGGTCACAACGAGCGCGCAGCGTCGGCGCGGTTTGTGCAGGCGCGGCTGCGTCATGGGGCCGAGGAGTGGGATCTTCCCGAGCTATTTTTTCACACGCGCGACTTCAACGATCAATCGGCGCTGCTTTGGATCGATGGAAGCACGGTGCGGTTTTTTGGCGGGGGACGCGAAAACCCGATGATGTTCAAAATCGCCGCTTCCGAGGATAACGGCGCTCACTGGAAATTGTCGTTACCCATCCTGGAAGCGCCTCCAAAAGATTTCACTGCGCAACCGATCGTGAATGCCTTTCGGGATCCACGCGGGTCCATGTATTTCGCGATGGATGCTGAAGATGACAACAGCTTTCTCTGGCGCAGTTCCGATCAAGGCGTGACGTGGCGCGACATGGGCGGACGGACGGGAGGACGCCATTCAACGATGGCGCTGTTGAGTGATGGAAATACGCTGCTCTCCATTGGGGGAAAGAACACCGCTGTCAACGGATTCACGCCACAAAACATTTCGACCAACTGGGGAGCAACGTGGTCGGAATCGACTTCGACTATCTTTTCGCCGCTTGGCGGGAATCAGCGCCCACACCTCATTCGACTCGCGAACGGCCATCTTTGCTTTGTCACGGATTCCTATCATCGCCGAAAGGAGGAATTACCACCGGGGTGGACGCATGGAGCGGGTGCATTCGTGGCGATTTCCAGGGACGACGGCATGACGTGGCGTGTAAAGCGGCTGCCGGTGGAACTGCCGCATGAGGCGGATCGTGCCCGGGGAACTTTGGGCTATGCGAGTGTGGCACAGGCGCCCAATGGTGTGATCCACGTGCTCGCGACCATGACCCACCCTTGTCTGCACTACGAGTTCAATGAGGCCTGGGTTTTCTCTGACCGGGCTGAGGGGGAACTGGATGTGGATGGAGCGCGTGTCGAACAATTTGCCGAGAATCACGCCAACGGAAAACAGCGCGTGAGTTGGTCGGCGGAAATCACGAAAGCCGGAAGTTACCGTTTGCACGGCAAGGAGATCTCTTATTACGACAACGGACAGAAAGAACGCGAGACCACCTACATCCGTGGCCGGAAATCTGGAATCGAAACATTGTGGACGCGCGACGGGAAGAAAATTTGGGTGTGGGAGCGGGATGTTGAAAAGAACACGGCGGTGTGGACGCACTATTGGCCGAACGGGAGGAAACGCGTGGAATCGCATTGGAACCTCAAGCCGCGCGCCCGCGACGCCGCGCGCCATTTCGTCGGGCTTGAAGCCCATGGGAAAGCGACGCATTGGAGCGAGGACGGCAAGGTGTCAGCGCGCTATGAATTTGCGCATGGCGCGCTGGTTAACTCTTCAAAACCGGGCGGCCAGGGTTTTCGATGAGCGCGATCGATTCAGCCATAATACTAGTCTACTTCCTGGTCGTGTTCGGAATCGGGTTCTACTTTTCGCGCAACCAGAAGACCACGACTGATTTCTTCCTCGCTGGAAAGCGGGTCCCTGGCTGGGTTGTGGTGTTTGCGATTGTCGGCACGATGATCAGCAGCACGAGTTTCATCGGGCATCCAGGCAATGTCTACGCCCGCGACATGTGGAATTTGCCTTCGTTTTTCCTGCTGCCGGTTGTGATGCTCGCGGTTTCGCGGTTCATCGTGGTGTTCTATCGGCGGACGATCCAGATGAGCATCTACGATTATCTGGAGAAACGTTTCAGTTACTTCGCGCGGGTTTACGGCGCGACGGCATTTATCGTGAGCCGCGTTGTAGACATGAGCGCCACCCTTTATTTCCTGGCAATCCCGGTTTCCTACCTAAGCGGGATCAGTGTCAGCTGGGTGATTTTCATTGTGGGAATGGTGACTTTGATCATGACGGTCGCGGGCGGGATCGCGGCTGTGGTTTACGCCGATGTGCTGCAAGGCGTTTTGCTGATCGGAGGTGCGATTGCGTGTCTTGCGATTGCGATGTTCCGGCCGGCGGGCGGACCCATGGCAGTGCTGCAGACGGCGTGGGAGGGCGGAAAGTTCGGGCTTGGAAACATGTCGTTCAGCTGGGTGACGGAGAACATCTGGTTTTATCTCGTAGGCGGCGGGATTTGGGCCGTGCAACGGTACGCTCTGGACCAGCATATCGTGCAAAAATATCTGGTCGCGAAAACCGATCGCCAGGCAAAGATGAGCGCTTATTTCGGAGCGATAGCCTGCCTGCCTGTGTGGATGTTGTTCTTCCTCCTCGGCGCCTGCCTTTGGGCATTTTTTCAGCTGAGCGGCGGGGCGTTGCCGGCTGAGGTCGCCACCATCAAGGACAACATCGTTCCCTACTTCATCAAGACACAATTGCCAGTGGGGGTAATCGGCCTCGTGATTGCAGCGTTGATTGCCGCAGCGATGTCCAGCCTCGACTCGGACCTCAACAGCATGGCGACGGTGATCGTGGATGACTTTTACGCGCGGCTGCGTCCGTCTTCGCCCGATGCGCAGCGCTTGTGGGTGGGCAGGCTGGCGGTGGCGATGCTCGGCATCCTGGCGATCGTGTTTTCGCAATTGTGGATCGGGATTGGAACCGCGATGGAGTTTGGCATTCAACTTTTCTCGATTGCGACGGCGGGCATGCTGGGCCTGTTCGCGCTGGGGGCACTGACGCGGCGCGCCAATGCGAAGGGCGCGCTGGTAGGGATCCTGGCGTGCGCAATCTTTACAGGCTGGGCGACGTTGACGTCGGTGCATATTCCTGCGCTGGGCGGCCGCGCACTCGATCTCGGCCCTCTCAACTATTCGCTGCACCCGTTTCTGATCGGGGTGTTCAACCATGCGATTCTTTTCGTGGTGGGCTGGGCAGCGAGCTTCCTGTTTACCGACAACCCGGCTGTGCCGGCGCGGGCTTCGCTGGAAACAGTGGGAACACCATGAACATTGTCACGCTGCTTCAACCCCCGCGGATCGTTGTCGGCAACGGCTGCGCGCCGCAGTGCGCCCGTGTCCTCGCAGAGGCCGGAGGCCGGCGCGTCCTGCTGGTTTCGAGTTCACCTGTGATTCCGACGCTCAAGCCGGTCTTGGATGCGCTTGCGGGCGAATCGATTCAAACGGTCATGAGCCCCGCTGTGGACCGCGAGCCGGATCGGGCTCTGTTCAATGGCGTGCTGGAACTTGCGAAGAGCGAGAATGTGGATGGAGTTCTCGGCATCGGCGGCGGAAGCGCAATCGATGTGGCGAAGCTCGCCGCAGCTTTGACGCGTGGCACACAGCGGGTGGAGGAGGTGTTCGGGATTGGTTTGCTGGCTGGCCGGAATCTTCCGCTGGTTTGCCTGCCAACCACCGCCGGAACCGGCGCTGAAGTTTCTCCAAACGCCATTCTGCTGGATGAGAGTGACGAACTGAAGAAGGGCGTGATCAGCCCGCACCTTGTTCCCGATGCGGCATTTGTTGATCCGTTGCTGACGCTTTCCGTTCCCCCCGCAGTCACGGCGGCGACAGGATTGGATGCGCTCACGCATTGCATCGAGGCTTTCGTCAACAATTTTTCCCATCCCGCCGTGGACTTATATGCACTGCAGGGCATCAGGCTGATTTCGCGCAGCCTGCACGCTGCGGTGCAGGACGGTTCGAATGTGGATGCCCGCGCGGACCTGGCACTGGGCAGTCTTTACGGCGGGCTTTGCCTCGGGCCCGTCAACACAGCGGCGGTGCATGCGTTGTCGTATCCGTTGGGCGGCCGTTTCCATATTGCGCATGGCATTTCGAATGCAGTGCTTCTGCCATCCGTGTTGCGATTCAATTTGCCCGCGGCGCCAGAACGTTACGCGGAAGTGGCCGTCGCCCTGGGCGTGCAGCGGAATGGCTCGGCGGCGGGCACAGCCGAGCAGGGAATCCAGCGCCTCACGAAACTTTCGAAAGCGTGTGGCATCCCGCAATGGATCTCTGACCTCGGAGTTCCCCGGAGCGCCATTCCGGAAATGGCGCGCGCGGCAATGCAGGTGGCGCGGCTGTTGAAAAACAATGTGCGGCCGCTGACGGAGGCCGATGCGATCAGGATCTACGAAGCAGGTTTTGAATGAAGAACGGGTTAAAATATGAAGGCACGGTCGTCCCGATGGTGACGCCAATCACCGCGGCAGGCGCGCTCGATGAATCCGCGGTGAGCCGGCTCGTCGAGACTTTGATCGAGGGAGGCGTGAACGGGATTTTTGTCCTCGGAACGACGGGGGAGGGCGCGAACGTCCCAAAGGCGCTTCGCCGCCAGATGGTCCGCCTCACCGCGAGCACCGTCCGAGGCCGGGCCATGGTTTATGCAGGCGTCGGCGATCTGACAGCCTCCGACTTTGGCCTCGTCAATCACTGCTTCGAAGACGGCGCCGATGCGATTGTGGTGCATCCTCCCATTACGGAAGCGGTCAGCGCCGCGGATGTGGGCGGGTGGTATCGGCGTTTGCTCGATGGCCTGCATGGGCCCTTGATTCTTTACAACATGCCTTCGACCACAGGGATCTCGATTCCGCTGGAGGCGGTTGAATCGTTGTTGGGTCATCCGCACCTGGCTGGAATGAAGGATTCCGAGAACAATCCGAAAAGGCTCGAGGAAATGCTCAAGCGATTCGGCGGGCGTCCGGGCTTCGCCATTTTTGTGGGCGTGGGCGCGCTGATGGAAAAGGGGTTGAAGCTGGGCGCAGATGGAATCGTTCCGAGCGTAGGCAACCTGATCCCCGATGTTTGCCAGAACCTGTGCGTGTCTGCGCGGAGCGGCGACTGGATGCAGGCAGAGACACATTTCTCGCGCATGAATGCGGTTGCCGCGCTTTACCAGAAAGGCAGGACCCTGAATGAATCCCTGTCCGTCCTGAAAGCCGCCGTGCATTTTCGCGGACTTTGCGAGCCTTACGTGCTGCCGCCGTTGAGCATGCTTTCGGCCGCAGCCATGGAAAAATTGCGGACGCAGATGATGCAGCTTCAGCTCAATGGCAGCGGAAATGGCTCAGGCAACGGGCACGGCCACGCGGTATGAGCGCGCGGCCCGTCCTTGGCCTGACGATGGGCGATCCCGCAGGCATAGGCCCGGAAATCTGCCTGCGCGCCCTGAGCGAACCTTCCGTTCTCGACCAGTGTGTTCCCGTCCTCTTTGGCGACGCTGGTGTATTGGATAAAGTTTCCCGTCTGGCTCTTGGAAGCGCGGCACATGCGCCGCGATTGCTGACATTGGAAGAGTGGGAGCGGACAGCGATAACGGATGCGGCAGTGGTTGACTGTCGTGCCATTGATGCGGCTGCAGTGGAACCGGGAAGGATCTCCGCGGCGTGTGGCCGGGCTGGATATGTTTATATTGAGCAGGCAATCCGATCCGCCTTGCGCGGGCAGATCGCGGGTGTGGTCACGGCACCGATCCACAAGGAGGCATTGAATCTTTCCGGAATCCCCCATCCAGGCCACACCGAAATCTTCACCGCGCTCACGGGTTCCAGGCGAAGCTGCATGATGCTGCGGTCCGAAGTCATCACGGTGAGCATGGTGACGACACATATCGGTTACCTGGATGTGGAGTCGAAGCTGTCGGTGGAACGTGTGTTGAACGTGATTGAGCTGACGGCCGAGGCCATGCGTTGGATGCTGCGACGAGAGCCGCGCATCGGCGTCTGCGGGCTTAATCCGCATGCAGGCGAGCACGGGCTGTTCGGGCGGCGCGAGGAGGAGGAGATTGTGGAACCCGCTGTCAAAAAAGCGCGGGAAAGCGGCATCGACGCCACAGGCCCACTGGTGCCCGACGCGGCGTTCACCAAAAATCAGCGCGCACGTTTTGATGCCATCGTTACGCTGTATCACGACCAGGGCCACATCCCTTTCAAGATGCTTGCCTTTGATACGGGGGTGAACATCACGCTCGGGCTTCCAATCATTCGCACATCTGTTGATCACGGAACGGCGTTCGATATTGCATGGCGGGGAACGGCCGATCCAAGCAGTTTGTTTGAGGCGATTCGCGTGGCCGTTGAACTCTCCGAGGGACGCCAGGAGCCACGTCGTCACGAAGCAACCAGCACGGACAGAACGCTCAACTCATAAATCGTAAATCATAGGTCGTAAATCAATGATAGGCGTCATTGCAGATGACTTGAGCGGAGCGGCTGAAATCGGCGCGCTCGGCCTGCGCCATGGTTTGACGTCGGAGATCGTGACGCATGGGACGCGGCCGGGCCGGGCGGATTTGGTATGCATCGATACGGATTCGCGTTCCCGCACCGCCAGCGATGCCGTGGAGAGGAATCGCGACGCCGCGCGGGTGCTGCAAGCGGCGGGTGCTGAGTGGATCTACAAGAAGGTCGATTCCGTGCTGCGCGGTCACGTCGCAGCTGAACTGCACGCCGTGATGGATGCGCTTGCCTGCGATCGGGCTTTGCTCGTTCCGGCCAATCCGTCACGCAAACGGATTGTCCGCGGCGGCAAGTATTACATTGATGGCCGCCCGATCGATCAAACCGAGTTCGCGCACGATCCGGAATACCCGCGGAACACGGCGAGGGTAGTTGACCTGCTCGGGCCTGCGCGGCAGGGCGCGATGCGGGTGTTTCGGCAAACCGACCCGCTTGTGGGAAATGGAATCGGGATCGGGGAAGCTTCGAAGCTGGCGGATCTTAAAGTTTGGGCGGGACGATTAACGCCGGGAATCGTTGCAGCGGGGGCCGCAGAGTTTTTTGCCGCGCTGCTCGAGGCGCGCGGCTTTCCTGAGCGATCCGAGACTGCAGAGCTGGAACGCTGTGACGAACCCCGCCGTGAGTTGTTTGTCTGCGGAACAGCAAGCCGCTCGGGCCGCGAGTTCGTCCGGGCATCCCGGCTCCGCAAAGTTCCGATTTTTTCACTTCCATCGGAACTCGTCTGGGGCGCGGACTTCAGCGAACTCGCCCGTTTGGCAGTGGCGCGCCGGGCAGCGGCAGCTTGCGCGACAAGCCTGCGGGTCATATTGCACGTCGGCCTGCCAAACATGCGCCGACCCGAGGCGGCGCGGATGCTGACTGAACATCTCGTTCGTCTTGCGGAACTGGTATTGGGTCTGGCAGACGTGACAAGCGTCTATGCCGAGGGCGGGGCGACGGCGGCGGCCCTGATGCAGCGCATGGGATGGACGCGTTTGAAGGTCATGAGTGAGCTGGCTCCTGGTGTTGCGCGTCTGGCTGCCGGCAAGGACGGGAGGATATGGCTGACAGTCAAACCAGGCAGTTACGCCTGGCCGGCAGCGGTTCGCAAAGGCGCGGCGCTTGCGTGCGGCAGGGTCGCTTGAGATAGTGCGCGCATGCAACCTGGACCGGTCGATGACGCAGATGTTGTGGAGGCGCCTGAAGCGCCAACCGCTGAACACCTGACGTTTGTCGAGCCGTCGCCCATTGCGCGGCGGCTGTTATGGCACTTGTTCTCGATCGGATCCCGCCGGATCACCGAATCTGACCGCCATCAATCGTTCGAAAAACCTGGCGCGCATCTATTCTGGGTGCAGTCCGGAGAAGGCGAACTGGAACATGAGAAAGGGCGGCTGGCGCTGGCGCGCGGGCGCAAGGTGTGGCTGGTGGACATGAGCAAACCGCGCACGTATCTGCCCGCGGCCAAGCGGCATCTCACGATCGCGGGTTTCCGGTTTGGAGGTCCAGGGCTGGAATTCTGGCATGAGGAAATTCGGGGCACGGAAGGTCCTGAATTTGCACTCAGTGATTTTGGTTTTGTGAAGCGCACCCAGAGCGAACTCCTTCGCCTGGTTCGCCGGCGTCCCGTCGGTTGGGAATGGCAGATTCATGTGGTCATCACGAACATGCTGGGCAAGCTGCTGATGGCCCGGAAGCTCTTGGTGTCGCCGCAAGCCGAACTGCCCGCTCCCGTGGTGCGGGTGCTGAACGCCATTTCAGCCAATCCCATGCGCGACTGGAAGGCGACGGAACTCGCATCGATCGGAAAGGTGAGTTACTCCGGCTTGCGCGCGATGTTCCAGAAGGCAAAACAGGGAACGATCCACGAGCATATACAGCGCGCGCGCCTCGACCAGGCACGGCTGCTCCTGGCGGACAAGCGATTGTCCGTGAAGGATGTCGCCGCACAGCTCAATTTCTCAAGCGAGTTCTACTTCAGCCATTTCTTCCGCCATTACACAGGGATGACTCCGACCGAGTTCAGGCAGCATTTGAAAGGATGACATGAAGCTTCGGATTTTGAATTTGGTTCTGCGGCTGGTCACGGTGGCCGCCGTTTTCGCTGGCAGTGGCTTCGCCCCGGCGACGGCGCAGGAGACGCTGCGGCAATATCTTTCCGGCAAGGGAAAGGACGACGCGGTGCCGTGGCGTTTCCAATGCACGTCAGGCGCCAACGCCGGGGTGTGGACCAATCTGCCGGTTCCGTCTCATTGGGATGTGCACGGCTTCGGCACACTCAGCTACAAAAAGGACGGAACAAATGCGTTGGACGAACGGGGATTGTATGAACGCGAGTTTGCTGTTCCGAACGAACTGACGAATCGACGCATCTTTATTGTGTTCGAAGGGGTCATGACAGACACCGCGGTCAAGATCAACGGCCAGTCCGCCGGACCTGCGCATCAGGGTGGTTTCTATCGATTCAAGTACGAGATCACGGACCACGTGAAATTCGGCGGGACCAACCTGCTCGAAGTGGACGTGGCGCGCCATTCAGCGAACAAATCGGTGAACGATGCCGAGCGCCTTGCGGATTATTGGGTGTTCGCGGGGATTTATCGTCCCGTCTACCTCGAGGCAGTTCCCCGGCAATTCATTCAACGCGTCGCGATTGATGCTCGCGCTGACGGCAGGTTTGCAATGGATGTGTTCATCAATGGCGAGGCGCAGGGCGCGACCGTTGAGGCACAGGTCATTGGCGGGGACGGGAAACCGTTGGGTTCGGCGTTGACGGCGCCCGCGTCTCCGTCGGCAAACGTGGCGGCCCAATTCGAGTCGCCACTGGCCTGGTCTGCCGAGACTCCGCATCTCCATACTGTGATCGTGAGTTTGAAGCAGGGCGCGGAGGTGCTGCATCGCACATCGCAGCGTTTTGGATTTCGGACGGTTGAAGTCCGCGATGGCGACGGGATTTATGTGAACGGCCGGCGGGTGATTCTCAAGGGAGTGAACCGCCACTCGTTCTGGCCCGACTCGGGAAGGTGCCTCAGCACGGACGTGCATAAGCTCGACATTGAAACGATGAAGGAGATGAACATGAACGCCGTGCGCATGTCACATTATCCTCCCGATGCCGAATTCCTCGATTTGTGTGATGAGCTGGGGCTGTATGTGCTGGACGAACTTGCCGGCTGGCATCGCGCGTATGACACCGAGGTCGGCCGCCAGTTAGTGGAAGAGATGGTCGCCCGTGATGTAAACCATCCTTCCATTTTGTTCTGGGACAACGGGAATGAAGGAGGGTGGAACACAAATCTGGATGCTGACTTCAAGGAATGGGATCCGCAGCAGCGGCGCGTGCTGCATCCGTGGGCCGCGTTCAGCGGGCTCTGCACCGCGCATTATCTTGCCTTCGACAAAGCTTCAATCGCGGCCACAGGCCAGGCGGTTTATTACCACAATGGGCAGGAGCTTGTCGCCACGAACGACGCGGCAAAATACATCTACATGCCTACGGAAATGTTGCATGGGCTTTACGATGGCGGGCTCGGAGCGGGACTTGAGGATTATTGGCGGATGATGAGCGCGAGCAAGCTCCTGGGCGGCGCGTTCCTTTGGACCCTGGTGGATGAAGCGGTGAAACGGCCCGACACAGGCGAACTGGATCCCGCAGGCAATCAGGCTCCTGACGGGATTGTGGGGCCTTACCGCGAACGAGAGGCGAGTTTCTACACGATCAAGCAGATCTGGTCGCCCATTCAAGTCAGGCAGGAATCCAGCCGCACCTTCACGGTGGAGAACCACTATTCTTTTACGGATGCGAACCAGTGCCGCTTCACTTGGGAGTTGCGGCAGTATCCAACCCTCGAGGAGGGCGGCGCTGAATTCATCGTGCTCGAAGAGGCTGAGGTGGAGGTGCCATCCATCGAGCCGGGCAGCAAGGGTTCGCTTCGCGTTCCTGCGCTGAGATCAGACGAACGGGTGGATGCACACGCCCTGCGGGTTGAGGATCCCAGCGGCCGGGAACTGTGGACGTGGATTTTTCCCCGGCCACGCGTGGGGGATTCCAGCGCGCTGGTTCACGCCCCTGCGGCGCAA